>Ga0209700_104216_pt1 | contig 26304 bp, 9 predicted proteins | sample SiratroredBW_FD_187528 | JGI IMG/M metagenome (GOLD analysis project Ga0209700, IMG submission 187528) | Root nodule microbial communities of legume samples collected from California, USA - Siratro red BW (SPAdes) (version 2) | ecosystem: Host-associated > Plants > Roots > Nodule | place: USA... | reverse complement strand
GTTTTTAATATTATTAATATTTATACACAAAATATTATTAATGATATTGATAACATTATTATTATTATTATTATTATTATTATTATTATTATTATTATTATTATATATATTTTAAATATATGGAATATTATCAATACTTCTATTCATATTATTTATATTTATATTAATAATATTTTAAATATTACTATATTATTATCAACATTATATTTATATGAAAAATAGTTTTAATATTATTAATTTTTTTATATTATTTTTAGTTATATTAAAAATATTTGTGATATTATTATTAAGAATTATTATTATTATTATAATAGTTAATGATAATACTATCAGTAATATTATTACTATTAATGTTAACATTAATATTCTTATTTCTAATATTATTATTATTCATGTTATTTTTATTACCCGTATTAATATTATTAATAATATTAGTATTTTAAATTTTATTAATTTATTATTATTATTATGAATCTTATTAATATTATTATTGATATTATTTATATTATTATTAATGATAATAATAATAATAATAATAATGATAATAATAATGTTATTAATAACATTAACAATCATAATCACAAATATAATCATAATAAAATAATAATAATGATAATATTATCATATAAATTGTCTGGCGCAGTGGTCAAAAACTCCTTTCAACACCTGAATATTTTTTTAACATAAAATTTATTTAAATAAATAAAAATTAGTTATTCAGTTTTATTTTTAAAATAACAACCACCAACACTATTTCTAAGAAGATATTTTTTTATTCTTAAAAAACTACCAGCTCTCTCTCTAAAAAAGTTGTTATTTTCCTTTTATTTTCTTTATCTCTAAAATTTTTCTTCCCTTCCTTATCAAACTGACGATCATAGGTCATTCATAAATTCCTAGCGTTGAGTAGAATAAGAGTATTCGATCAAATTCTTGAACAAAGTTAGGTTACCCGTGATTTTAGGTTTTTGGAACTCTTTTGAGTATCTATACTTTATAGAGGTAAGGGAAGCTAGTTTTGTATGTTTTTATAGATATTGTAATTATTTGTCTTATGAATATGGGTAAGGGAAGCTAGTTGTATGTTTTTATAGATATTGTAATTATTGTCTTGTGAATTTGGGCAAGAGAAGCTAGTTGTATGTTTTTATAGATATTGTAATTACTTGTATTGTGAATTAGAATAAAGGAAGCTAGTTGCATGTTTTTTCGTATTGTAATTACTTTTTTTTATGAAGTATGAATAATTAAATGAATGTTTATGTATGATATGATGTAGTATCAATGTTTGTGAATGATGTGGTGTGTGATTGAGACATAGTATCTTCTGAAAAGGAGATACCCGTGTTGAGATTATTAGGATGTGCATTGTTTGGTGATTCGATCTATCTAAGGAGGTATCCTGACTCTAATGGTACAATTGATTCACATAGATGAAGATTACCAATTAATGAAGATTCAAAAGAGGTTCATATGGCTATGTCCGAGGTTTGAAATATGAGCTGATCGGAATAGGACATATGGATTAACCTTGTGCATATGGGAACTGTATCTGAGGTTTGAAATAGGAACTGATTAGAACAAATTGTATCCGAGGTTTGAAATATGAGTTGATCAGAACAGATGGATCGTATATGACAGGTGCACAACTCTAAGTCTAACTCAATGCACGAGTCTTCCGGAAGTAGAGAGTCCAGTGTCTTTGTATGTGAGATAAATTGTGAAAGTTTTGATTTGTTATTGTTTGGTTGAGAGAGAAACTTAATTCATGAAAACATTGTTTTAAAAATTCTCTATTTTATCCTTATTTTTGTGCAGAGTTTATTTTGTTTTTAAATCTGCAATGATCATGTATTACATGTGAGCAGAGGATTTGACAGGTGGTGTGAGTCCCAATGAATTGATAGAGAAACTTTATTTTATTTTATTATATTTTTTATAATTTTACGAAGATATTTTTATTAAATCTTATATGGAGAAGCATATTTTGGAATAAATGATGAATGTATGGATTTTATATTTAGGTTTATTGTATAAATTTTATGCAATAAAGTTCCTAACACATGAAAAATGTGGAATGTTACATTTGGTATCAGAGCAATTTGTCCTTAGGATGACCTTAGGGTATTGGGTTTATTGTGTTTCTTCTATGTGTAGATATTTGAATTTAGTTTTAAGAAATAGGTAAAATGTTTCTAGTTGGATGTTTGAGCATGATCTTTGAAATTTTGATTTGTATTTGAGTTGATTGTGATGAATGAGAATGAAATTATTAAGAAAGAAAAGAATCTTGATGAAGTGGTGAGAGTGCACACTCATGACTAAATTAAGATATGTTTCTATCTTAATGTTTCATGTTTAAAGTATCTTTAAAAGTTATGTTTTGATTGAATAATTAGATTTTGTATGAGATTGGATTTTAGACATAAATTAGAATGTGTGTACAATGTTTCATTAGAGTAAGTGTTTTGGTAGTATTGATATACACAACTTTTAAATAAATTTGAGATGTTTACTTTTGAAGGATATTAGATCTCAATTATAGAGTTCTTATATTGTTGCTTGCTCTAGTATAAGATTTATTTTTTTAGATGCCAAGTTCAGCGGTTTAACTTGGGAGATGGAGGAAAATCATTAGAGAAACCTATCTTTATTTCTTTCTTAGAATGTCAATTTTCACAGACAAAAAATTTTGTTGTTTGAGAAAATGTAATACTCTAAAAAATAACTCTAGAATAAAAACCAACTTAGAATTTAGTTTTAGAGATAAATAAGATAACACATGAATATTTTTTTAATAGAAAAGTTGTTTAAATAAATAAAAATTAGTTATTCAACTTTTATTTTTAAAATAACAACCACCAACTATCTCTAAGAAGATATTTTGTTTTATTCTTATAAAAGCTACCAACTCTCTAAAAAAGTTGTTCTTTCCCTCTTATTTGCATTCTCTCTAAAATTTCACTTTCATTCCTTATTAAATTGACCATTATAGGTCATCCCTAGATTCCTGGGCGTTGAGTAGAATAGGAGTGTTCGATCAGATTCTTGAATAGAGTTAGGTTGTCTGTGATTTTAGGTTTTTGAAACTCCTTTGAGTATCTTCACTCTATAGAGGTAAAGGAAGCTAGCTTTGTATGTTTTTATAGATATTGTAATTACTTGTCTTATGAATATGGGTAAGGGAAGCTAGTTGTATGTTTTTATAGATATTGTAATTACTTGTCTTGTAAATTTGGGTAAGGAAAGCTAGTTGTATGTTTCTGTAGATATTGTAATTACTTGTATTGTGAATTAGAGTAAGGGAAGCTAGTTGCATATTTTTTTTATATTGTAATTACTTGCTTTATTAAGTATGAATTAGATGAATTTAAATTAAATTGAATAAATGCTTATATATGATATGATGTAGTATCAATATTTGTGAATGATGTGGTGTGTGTGATCGAGACATAGTATATTCAGGAAAGGAGATACCGGTGTTGAGATTATTAAGATGTGCATTGTTTGGGGATTCAATCTATCTAAGGAGGTATCCTGACTCTACTAGTACATTGGATTCACATAGATAAAGATTACTAGTTAGTGAAGAGTCAAAAGAACTTCATATGATAATATCCGAAGTTTAAAATATGAATTTATCAAAATAGCACATATGAATCAAATATAAGACATACTTTTATATTATTTATCCTTTTAGTAATCCGTCCAAATCTGTGACATATCTTCTATGTTTGAATCGACTTTTGCAATGAGGTTTAAAGAGTATACAAATGAAACTTTGAATTAGTATTTTTTTTAAACTGAACTAGGTTAGTGAGTCGCTTACTGAAATAATTGATTAATAGTTGAATAAGATAAATTAATTTATATTAAATATTATAGTTTATATATAAAATAGTATATAAATAAGATTTCCACCTATATACTAACTAAAGTTATTGGTTCAATGGTTAAAGCTACGTTATAGTAACTACTTTAAGTGTAAGTGTAAGAACCAGTCGATTCAATCGGTTTCATGGAGAATTAGTATGATAACCAATGTAAATATTTTAGTCTATTTTATTTAAAATTAATTACATATTAATTGTTTAAATCAGTTTGGTGACCGATGTTAAACATTTTTTTATGTAATCTTATTATTGTTAATAGACATTCTTATATTTTATTAACTTAATATAATTACTAAGTTAAGTTTGATTTAGATTTCATATTTATTTTGAATGCTAATGTAATGATGTTTCTATTTTGTATTATAGAATTTTAATATTATATTTATTTAAATATATATATATATATATATTAATTATTATTCTCTATTTTCCACAGATTAAAAAGGAAAAGAAATTAGGAATCACAGATGTTGAGAACTACGTGTATTCTTTTGTAAAATAAACTTTTATTCATGCATGTGAACTATTTTATCTGATTGGTGCGCATGCTCATGTTACCATAGAGTTCTATTCCCAACAAATGGTACTTCTGTTTTATTTATTTTTTTGGTGAGGACCCAATTCTTTGCTAGATTGGTAGTCAAAAATTGGTTGGGCCTAACCTTTCTTAGGGAGTAGGTGGAATTGGGCAATTGTTTCCTGCACCTCCACATTTGCTTCTTGCACTCCATCAGAATATCATAATACCAAAAACATCTTTGCTAGAATATTTAAAAAGAGAGTGGTGTAATGGGTGTTATTAAGGAATGTGGACGTTCTCCGAGGACTGTAGTAGTCGGTGTTGTAAAGAAAGCTTCTGGCAGTGTCATCGTGAGTGAGAGGTAAGTGACTTTTGTTTTCGCATTACGTAGGGAGTGCAAAGTGGACATAAGGTTGTTGCAGTATTCGTATCCTGAAAATGAGTTCCGGAAGAGGAGGCGTGAGGACGAGTGCTTACGGAAAATATTTTCCATATCTCCTTCTCTGGAAAACATTTTTCGTAACCACTCGTCCTCACACCCCCTCTTCCAGAAAACGTTTTCCATAATATAAAAACTTCTTACGGAAAATATTTTCCATAATATAAAAACATCTTGAAAAAAACTTTTTTCATAATACAAAACCCTCTTACGAAAAACGTTTTCTATAATACAAAAACCTCTTACAGAAAATGTTTTCCATAATACCAAACCCTCTTAAGAAAAATATTTTCCATAATACAAAATCCTCTTACAAAAAACATTTTCCGTAAGGCATTTCGAACCTCCTACAACCCAGTCTCTTCTGGAAAATATTTTCCAGAATACTCTAATCTCTTTTGTCTTCATTAATAAGGATATAGATGTCTATTTATATATTTTGATGGTGCACGAAGCAAATGTGAGGGTGCAGTAGGGTGCAGAAAGCAATTGCCTTATAATTGTATAACATCCTTCTCATAAGTAAATAATTTATTAGGCTAACAAATTTTAATCACACTAGCAGTAGACCATATGATCAGGACTTGCATGGACTTGTAGGATAAATCTTAGGGGATTTTTTTTTCTCACTATACTTTCCTCCCACCCCTATAAATATGAGAACCCACACCCATTTGATTTAATTTTTTCTGAATTTTTTAATCTAAAAAATTTTTTTAGTTGTGCAATATGAAAGTCAAAAGTGTTAAATTAAATAATTCAAAAGTCATTTTCTTCATAGAAAAGTTTATGGATGGTTCGAAATATATTATTAATTCTATATTAAAAAAAATTCAAAAGCATTTTTTTTCATAAAAAAGTTTCTACGTTATATAATTCATAAATTATTTTTCACATGAAAAAAGTTTCTAGATTACATAATCATGAAGTTATTTTTTTATAAAAATATATTTTAGATTGTATAATCAAAAATGTCTTTTAAATTTAGCATAATTTGAAAGTTATTTTTTACATAAAAAATGATTTTAAATTATGAAATCCAGTCACTTTAAATTATACAATCTAAAAGTTATTATTGAAAAATATAAAAACTTTTATGAAAATGTAATGTGATATGTTGACCTCTTTTAAGTGGAGAAAGCGGAAAAGAAAAAAAAAATGTAATACAAGAAGAAAACACAACCAAAGAAACAACGGCGGAAAGAGATAAGAAAGGATTAATAACGACAACATAGAAGCAAGTGACAAAAAAGTAAAAACATCTTTATCTTTTACACACTCTCTGTAGAGGTGCTAGAAGAAATTATGAGAATGGATGAACAAATATTCCAAACTTTAAATCAATCTTTGGGATTCTGAAAGTAAGCCACAATTTATTAAAATAGAATAATTTTTATTTGAAAAAGAATATTTAAAATTTAGAACTAAAAGTTATTATTTTTTAACAAAATCATCATCAAACTCTTCCAAAGGGTAACAAGAGAATGATCAAAATCCTTATAGAAAGAGATATTAATTAATAATATAAAATATATTTTTTCATAAAACATAAAAATATTATTCTCATATCAACATATTTATTCAAGTAGAATTACATTCAAAAAAAAAATTCAATTTGATTTTTGTCCGTCAAAAAATGTTAAAAACATTGATATATAGAAACCTGCATTTCTCTTTAATCAAATTCCTTTTATCGGCACCATGTTGGAAGTGAGAGAAAGAGCTTTATGTGAGGAGTTTTTTACATCCATGGCCATGATTGACTATCATTGGTTGTCCCCTTAACTGTAACAACACAAACACACTCCCATTTAAAAATGTGTAAATTATAGTTTGGTTGGTGCAACATGATGCTGAATTGTTGATGTAGATGATGCATTAGGCTAGAGGGGAATGGCCCAAGAGATGATGTTAGCATGCAGTGCACCATAAGTCAAGAAATGGACAACTTTTAACATTATTTTCTTACAATCCCACTCTCCAAAATCATGTTTTATGCAAACAATCTTTTGGACCCATCAGAGCCTGCATCTTTTAATTGCTGTCTCTTCCCAAACCCTTTAGAACTTGTTGGTATGAACACTTTGAACTTGGAAAGTAGGTCATGGCTCTTACTCTCTGTTGACAAAATTATTGCTTAACATCACTGTTCAATGCTTGAAAACATATCATGTATTTCTGTCTCAACACTTTTCAAAACCCTTATTATACTATACATAGAGAGAAGGCTGTAATAATAGAAAATGTCTATTATTAAAATTAACAAATTTAATATAGGACAGTTTATGATTGAATAAAAAAAAACTATATAAACTGGTAAAAAGGTAATTTGAAATATTTTATAGAACTATTAGTCTAACTAAAAAATTGAAAATCTCTAGATAAACTTGAACTACTTGGTGCAGTTGAGATTCATGGAAGGTAAAGTAACTAATTTATGTTCATGAGTTGAACCCAAGTACCTACCACTCCTTCTCATGATTCTATTCTCTTCTTTTTGATATGGCCACTTTTACTAATATTACACAAATATTCTGCTAGTTAAGGTGCCTTATCCCAGGATAGAATATAATTCGCTAGAAAGGGTGATGGACATAGAATAGAATCTGGAGTTACATCTATGACCTATCTTTAAGATACGTCGCCCTCTATTTTAGGCTTCTTGATTTGTTAGAATGTGGAGAAAAAGTGCTGACATTTCATGCCAATCATTATACCACTTCCACTGAAAATGCCAATTAAGGAGCTGATTATGGTGCAATCTTAACGGCCAAGTGAAAGATTGAAGAAAAATTACATTCAAATCTATCATACTTATTCATAAGTCGTGTTCTTAACCTAATTTCTGTACCCTTAATTAAAAGGCATTTTCTTTTTCAAGTGGGATCGGATATAATTATGCAGAAGAATGTGGTGGAAGTTGATCGTTTGACTTTGGAATCTTTGGGGTTTGACTTGGAAATTGGGGAATGCAGAAGGATGCATGTGGACAACCTTGCATATGTGAATTTACGTTTGATTAATTACATTTGTTTGTTTTTAAGAGGGGAAAGCATGTTTAATTTAAAATGCATTAAAATATTTCAAAATGATTAGAAAAGTTAAGTACTCTTTGTTACAGTATAATTTATATATTAAAAAGTAGTTATATAAAATAAACATTTATCTTTTTGTTGCTGAAATAGTAATTAGAAATTATAATATATAATTTAGAGAGTGCACCTATGGCGAATTTATGAAATTGGTTTGATGAGGAAATAAAATTCATAGACTCTGCACAAATACAACCTAACTAATTAAGGGACAATAATATTTTTGCACACTCCACCCATCCAACCAATTTTATTGATTTGGGAAAAAAAATATATAGTTCATTTTCTTATCAATATTAGAGATTTAATAATAATTTATAAAAACAAATAAAAATAAAAAATAAAAACTGAGATATCCATTGTACAGTAGATTTATTAATTTGATTATTTTTTTCTATTTTCACTTAAACAATAATATTAACGGAGTAGATAAAAACTATTAACATTGTTTTTCGAAAATAATTTCTGTAAAAAAAACTTCAAAGAACTGAAAAATAGTTATATTTTTTTTGAATTTATGTCTGTAGATTTAAAAAAAAAAAACTGAAAAGACAAGTGTGTTAAATTGAAAATATAAAAGCACATTTAAGCTTTTTATTTTATCATGAAGGTTTGTCTCGGAAAGTAAACGTTGCAATTTTGCGAAGTGAGCATAATATGTATATGATCTTATACTTTTTTGATAAATACTTTTTAAAAAAGGAGGTAATAGTTACAGTATATATCTTTAAGTATCTCAATATTAAAACTTCACCTTTTTCCATTTACAAAAAAAATATACATTGAAAAAAAAGTTTATAGGACAAATTAATTGCCCTTTTAGAAGTCTATGTTAGATAATTTTCTAGTTTGCTTTAATTAGGATATGATTTTCTTATTTTATTGTATATTTTATTTGTGCGGTATATATATATATATATATATATATATATATATATATATATATATATATATATATATATATAATGTGAAATTGAGTGAGAAAACAATATAACATTATGAGAAAATTGTGAATTTGTGAAAATATTTAATGAAAGAATATTTTCATCGTTAACGTAAGACATATTTTTTCGTTATCTTGTATATTTTAGTAAAGAATATCTGTGAAGAATATTTTGGTCATTATTTCAAGATTAAATAGTTACCATTCAATTATGTCCTGAATCCCTGCAAAAATGAATTCATATTTAGGTATGAAATTTAGTCGTTCATTAACTCATTTTTGTATCAAATTAAATTTGTTTGTAGAGTAAGGAACTCGTCACTTATTAATATGTCACAAATGATCAAAAAAATTTATCCCAATTCATTGGTAAATCCTTCACAAATTTACGTAGTATCATCAGAAATTAGTTGGAAATTTGCGTGTATATATATATATATATATATATATATATATATATATATATATATATATATATATATATATATATATATATATATATATATATATATATATATATATCATTTTAACGTTTTTTTAACATAACTATTAATTTTAAAAACATTATTCTAATCCTAAAAATTCATTTTAGATATTAACTAATTTTAATTTTAGATATAATAAATTATATTTTAAAAATGAATTCTAGTTTTAAATATATAAATTATAAAACATATATATTTTAATATAATGATGTCATGTTTATTTAGATGCAATAAAATGACAATCTTCCATTAAAACTAATCGGACTCTCAATGTTGATCCAATATGTAACTCACATTTTTGAACCATAAGATTCAACCTTTTCTATTTTATATGTTCTCATATGGTTTCATCTAATGCATTTTGATATGTTCCACTTAAGTCTTCTCAATTTGTGAATTCATAGTGAAAATCCTATATTGTGTTTCATTTGTTTCACTTAATTGTTACAAAGAATTGTTCATTATTTTTTAATTGTTCATTTATAAAGAATTTATAACAAGATTATTTTTCAATTGTGCGAGTTGTTCATTATCAAGCTCCTAATTAAATAATAAACAAAAAAATAAAAATAATAATATATGATTACATTATTAGTAGAGAAAAAAAATATCTTGATGTACTTATTTTTTAATTATATAAAATAATCAATTTTTCCTTTTCCCTTTCATAATTCTACCTTTATTAACCATTTTCATTACCACTTGTTAGACAAAAATTAGTTTAAGCCTATATTTTAAATAATAAGATATAAATAAATATATTTTATAAGGCATCATATAAAGTATATAAAACTTAAAACATCATTTCTACTTAGATGACACTTTGAATTTTGAACAGAATGATTTGAATAAAGTGTATGATCATGAAATATTATTTAATATTATTCTTTTAAATTAAAAAGTAGTTTGTTTGTAAAAATTAAGACAAGATGTTTAAGACCTCCAGAAGACACACTTGAAACAAAAAAAAGAAAAATACAAATATTTTACTAATCATATAATTTGCTATGTAAAGTCAAAGATAGTCTTACAACTAAAACAAAATAAGTATATTGTCTTATCTTATCAAAGAAGCTAGTTGGTAAAATGCATTAAATGTCAAAAAGTATCTTATAAATAATTTAAATAATATGCTAGAAGTATGAACTTCTTTACATTTTTCTATTTAAGACTTTTTTTTTTTATAATACTCTCTTTTATTTATTTAAGAGTGTATAAAATGTGAAAAGTTTAAAGAATAATTAAAGAAGTAGAAAAAAAAAACTTGGGTATTTGTTCAAAATAACTGAATAACACATGTAGTCTGTATCTCAATTAAATTTAGAAGTTTTAAAAAAGTTGACAGAGATTTGGTGGTTAAGATGGATCAATATAAAAATTCGTATCTCTTTCTTTTTTTTGTTATTCTCGTTAAAAATAATCAAAAATATAATGCAACCATATTTCATATGTCTTTTTGTAGTATTATTATCTTTGTTGTCATTAATATTGTTAGCACCATTTTGATTATTATTGTGTCATTGCCACTAGTATCACCACCAATGTGCATATAAGTGTTATTATTCTCTTTTCACATTGTGATTATTATAGTTAACCTAATATACTTCTATCTTAATATATTTCGTTATTGCGACTTTTGTGATGATTATAATTATTCATACTAATGTTGCCATTTTTTTTTCATTTTCACTATTGTTGTTATTATTATTATTATCAATTTTATTGTAACAACTACTACTGTACCTTCACCATATTAGTTATATTACTATTATTATCATAACATTTATTTGTTTCAAAGACTTTTGTCGGATTCAATATCATTATTTTATTATTATCGTTATTGTTATTATCTATTAAAATTCTTCACTACCATTATAATCTATTAAAATTTCATTTTTATCATGCTACATTCCAAATATTAGATAAGATTAATAGATATTATTATATGATTTGAAGACCTTATACATATTAATTTTTATTGTGTATAAATAAAATAAAATAAATGTAACACATCTTGAATTAATAAATTATTCTAAAACTCGAAATTTCAAAATAAAGAAATAATATATATATATATATATATATATATATATATATATATATATATATATATATATATATATATATATATATATATATATATTCTGGACTAGATACAGCAATTAGAGACCCTGAAAATATTTTTGTGGAGACTTAAAAGAATGTTCTACATATAAAATCTATGACGAAAAAATTACAAAAAAGACAAGTGTGATTTTTAAGCGATGTAGCTTCGTAATGAAATAACATTTTGTACTAATTGACATTGAATGTGAAATAAAAATGTAGTACTAACTGCCATGCATCTCAAAGTGTATGGGGAAGGCAATTGTGACGGTAAATTTGAAGAAAAGAAAAATCATTAACTCTTCTCTTTATCGTACTTCACTCTGTTCTATTTTATTCCCCAATTATGAATACGTAAGCATTGAGTCAATGTTGACTGAGTTGGGATGCATCTTTGAAGGTTATTTTAAAGGGAGTTGTGGCATCTTTGAAAATGAGTTTGAATTGTTTTTGAGGTGAGCATAATTTGTAGTATTGATGGGTGCCACCAACACATTGCCATGCATGTTTATGTCATGCTCAAGCACTTCCATGCGTGATTAACTATCATAGCTTGTCTAAGCATTTTTGCTTTGGGAGATCAACCTTTAAATATGTCCTTCCTCAAATGAAATGAACCACATCAATCCATTATTACGCACCAATAAAGGTGTACAAAGTGCTATGATCGGTTTTCGGAATTACCAAGTCCTCAAAAATTACTTCATTTCTTTCTACTATTCTTGAAAGAGACAACATTAGGATACTCTACACCACTTCTTTTCATGTAGCAATGTTAGTTGGATTGGCTCACAAACTATCTGCATTCTCAATGCCACATCAAAGCATTTCAGCAGAATCAAAACTTCAATTTAACATTTTGAACCCAATATTCAATTCACATCTAAAAGTGTGGACAAAACTGAATGATTAGTAGTATGTGTATATATAATATCAAATCTATAATATTTAAAATAAAAAAGGACATCACTCTATTTTATATTTATATCAAACATTGATATAAATACTTTTAACTATTTTTAACATTTTATATTAGTTGTGCTGTCAATATATTGTAGAAAGTGAAAATTATATACTAAATTGGTTAAAACTATAACCTAAGATAATATATGGTAATCTTTTTGAAAAAACTGATTATTTATATTTTTTCATTACTTATAATTACAATGATAATATATATATATATATATATATATATATATATATATATATATGAATAGTAATGCAATGAAATGTAATGTAGTAAAATAGAATAATTTCTATAGCTAAATTTTTCAATTTAAAATGAAAGTGACATACATTAAAATTTTACATTTAATTACTAAAATTAGGTCAACTAATATATACCTACATGTAATAAAAAATTAATTAAATTTTTAACTTAGTAAAAGAAGTGTGTGAAACGAGGAGTGACAAGATGAACACAATTGAAAATATAAAGGAGGGAAAGAGGTGTTGCAAAAAAGTGAGTTGACAAAAGAGAACAACTCACAACAAAGGTTTTGTGATAGAAAAGGAGAATGGTTCACAATGTTGTGATAGGATGCAAGGAGAAAGAAAACAGTAGAGGAAGAAAAGAATAATTGTCATTGTTGTGGAGGAGGAGTCGTGATGCAATGCTAAAGAAATGTGAAAAGAGAGGAAAACATATGTTAGTGTTCTTTATAATAACTTTCTACACGAGTTCAAAGGTCAATTGATGTAGAAAATCATCTCCCTTTCTCATCAATTGGAATTTAAACTGATGAACTAATGTAAGAATGCTTAAAGTATCACTTCGTACTCAATAGGTACTTGTAACCCTTCATATCTAAGGTCTCAACGAATATAATATTTTTCATCAACTCTGAGACGTAGTTGAAGTTGATCAATATTCAAACAATGCCATCATGCATCCTTATACAAATAAAGCTACCAACCATCTTGTAAGAAATATGATTGCCCATCAACACGCTATGATCTTCAAACTCTTCAGACTTGGTAAACGGTTCTTACAAGGGCTTGTATGAAAGGAACAACCATAATCTAGTATCCATTAGGGAGAAGATTGCTTAGACGCAACATCTAACACAATGTCTTCACTAAATAAAGTGTCCTTATACAAAGTAGCTACTACTTAATCATGTTTCCCTAATCTTGAAATTTTTTTCCTATTGAATCCTTAAATATTACAATATTTGTACACATATTTAGGATAAAACTTCATCATCTTTATCTGCTTTTTAACCTTTTTGTCTTTCTTGAAGACTACTAATACAAAAGATGATGCATCATTGTCGTTCTCAAATATTTGAGGGATATTTCTCTTTTATAAAGTTTGAATTAACCTTTTCAAATATGATAGAGTCCCCACCTATGCTCAAAGAACTTATGGTAAAATCATTATATTTCACTTCATCTAGTATTTTGATATCTTGAAAATAGAATTGAGCTCATAAAGATGAGTCTTTAAGTGATATACCCTCATTCATACATAATCTAGGGAGTTGTTTATTTAACAACTTATTACTAATGAAATTTGTCATAATAAGCTTCTTTAGCTTCAACCATAATAAAGAGGTCTTCTCCTCCACAACTTCATAAAGAAATTAATCTCACAATGACATAAGGATAATTGAATTAGAATTTTCTTCATGTTTCTCTAAAGCATGTTGAAATTGTTTTTCCTATTGAATTTTTCGGTATTGAATGTAATACTCATTTTCTTACACAAACTTTTCACTTACAAGGAAAACTTCTCACTTACAAGGAAAAGAGATTGACACTTACAAGAAAAAGAGATTGATATTGACTTTAATATCAATTTGTGAAACACCAAGTACCTAACAAGATTTATACCCAAAAATAATGATACATACTAGAGACAAATAACATATAATAAATATAAAGATAGATAGAAATTAAAGAATTGCCTTATGTCTTAATCAATACACATTATTACATTTGTTGTATACAATACATATATTATTCACACTTATAAAAGGAAAAAAAAAACAATTATTATTTAGAAGTATATAAATCTAATTAACAAATCAGGATATATGTACAAAATGATTAATTCACCATATGATATAATTATAAGTTATTGGATGTTGGATGACATATATGATCCCCGGGCAATATCTCTTAAAAAAAGTGTTTAATACACAAATATTTACAACCAAGATAAATTAATATTAGTTAGACATATTTGAAACTATTGATCTATAATGTTAATTAATTTATTCTAATTCTGAAAGAGATTGAGATTATTATAGATTTAAATAATTACAAAAATTAAGATTTGAATGATGTATTGAGTTGATGATATAATTAAGATTTATTAATATAAATTTATTTTAAGTAATTTACTTTAGGGATCTTTTTGTGAAACTGAAACCTAACATTTTCATAATATAAATTTATCACATTAAATCCTTTTAATTTGTGTGTCAACTTATCCAACAACAACAACTACTTAAAGTTTGATTTCTTTTATTCTACTATAATTTATTTTTGAAGTAAAATACATCTTCACCATTAAATTGATAAATATATGTTCTTTAAATTCAGTATAATCTTTTTGTGATTCAATACAAGTACCAAAATCTTTAACACTGAGTTAAATGTAATGTCAATTAACCTATGAACATTTCAAATATTTTACACCATTTAATTTCCAACATCTTAGTTTTGAGTTTAGGTATATATAGGAATTTCTGACAGTGGTACAAAAACTTGTAGTTTGTAAGTTTTTTACCTTAGTGGTGAATTTGGGTATACGAATCTCTTAGGTCAAAATTTCTTCAATTAGGTCGAAAAAATCCTTCTTCACTGTAAATTCATGTATGCTTGAATTCTTTTAATATAGTAGAGTACATTTTTGCTATGATTTCTTTATTTTTCTTGTTTAGAATTTGTTAATAGAATTCCACGATCTTTTTCTATAGAAATACAAATTTAGAGTCATTACAGTCTATAATAAAGAAAAAGTTAAGAACATTCTAATGATAAAGATGAAATTATTTTCTGATTTAGAAAATAAAATTACAAATTTATTAATGTAATGAATTTGGTATATTTAGTTAGTTGTAAAATTATTCATGACTATTTTTTAACTTTTATTTCTCTTTTACTGAACTTATCATATTAGTTAAATATTTTATATTAATCAAATTTGTATTTGTACTTTTTAACTCGGCTAACCAACTTCTTCTACAGTGAAGAGGTCCATTGGCCTATGTTTTAAGAAAATTAATAATTACTAAAAAAATATGAAAGTTCTTAATTGTCAATTGAACATTAATTCATTAATCCTAATATTTCAGCATATCAGTTTTATATTATGTACAATTTAGTTTAAAGAGAGAAAATGATATAAAAGATCCTAAAATTTAAATAGGTATTTTTGATCTAATATTATATTAATATTTTATTTATGTTTACACCAATTCTATTACTTTATTAGTGACTTTATTAATGACTGTACTGGAATGTTTTGTAATTATCTCCCTGCTTATATCAATTTGAAAGTTTTAAAAAAATACTCTCACCTCAATACAAAATAAAATAATGAATGATTACAAATTTTATAATGAATGTATAACTATTTATTATGACAAACAACTTATACAGACTTATAACTAGAAAAAATATCCACTAAAAAATAAAAATTATCTACGAAATAGATTATAAAAATACTCAAAATCTATTAATAAATTAACTATATATAAATTTATTGATAAATTTTAAATTTATAAATTTATCGATAGATTTTTAAATTTTTAATAATTATCAATATATTTCTGAATCAATCAATAATTATTGATAAATTTATCAATAAATTTGTGGATAAATTTAACTTTTTTTTCTAAACTAACGAGCTCCTTAAAATTCAACTTCAGTCATCAAATCGATATATGAATGTAGATTTTTGTATAAAACTCTCTTAAGCCAAGTCCAGAAATTTAAAAAATATGCATTATCTTTTGTTTCAATGAAACTCACTTAAACATCACACGGGCGGGTAAGGTAAGAAAGTAGTAATGAGATTAATCTTTTGGTATATCACTCATAAAAATTAACACTGTAAAGGAACGTAATTGAATTCATCTAGAAAAAAACCAAAATAAAATTCGATAAACTTTTATTGCATCATTTTTATCAAGCTTCATATGTTGAATTCAGAGTGTGACACCTGACATAATCTCTTTTCATAATTATTTTGACAGTGTCACATATATTTTTTATACAATGAGATAAAATTGACTTTATGTATACATACTACTAGACCACAGATCCATCCTTAATAGGCCATGAATTCTCACTGGTCATATATAAATGTTTCAAAATTTAGCATGATTCAATCTGTTCGTTAAATGAAATATTAACTGAATTAAATAAATTATACAATTACCTTTTTAATGGTGATGGTTTTATAATGTCTGTGTATTAACTTTTAAATTTAAACTGTTTTCAAGCATTTGTTTGTGAATTGAATGTAAAAGAAATAACAAAAACTTTTTTTTTTCGACATACAATAAATTTCTTTAGTATAGTTTATAAAAAATCAAAGCAACCTACAGTATATTATATAATAGCAATTTTCTTAACCTGCAAGTCAACTCATATCTTTTGTAACGCCCTGTATATTTTCATTAAAAAAAAGTCACACAATCAATTACATTTACCTTTTCTCATAAAAAAAACAAAAATCTTTTAATTCTTTTGAAGAATGGATACGTGATAAAAAGGTATATCTCGATTGAGATTTGGTTACTCTCTAAATATTTGTATGTTTTCCATATACACGTTTAAAAAAATAACCAAAAATCTATATTTATACACACAAAAAATAAAAATAATCTGAATTTGAATGATTGTAGGAAAAGAAAACAGCATTTCCCATACCATATAAATAGATAGTACTGAGAAAGGTCCCAACGCGCATGGTCAAAACCAGAAGGAAGAGGATCCTCCTGGGGGTTGAAGTTTGGTCCAAGTTTTAGTTGTTTGTAGCGCCACACACACAAAGTGGGAGAATATAAGGTTGTTCGAAAACAGTGAAAGAGTGCAACTAAAGTTTCTCAGAGTCCCACGTTATTTTGACATGGCGGTAGATGTGTTTCCATGGACAAAATCAAAACCCAGAAAGACACAACCTCTTTCCGTTGCAGGAACAAGAAGACACAAATGTGGACAAGCACACACAAATTTATCAACACACACGAACCAAGGAAGTTTCCCAAACATGGCTTTTAGCCCATGTTTCGGCTCCCCAATCATTTCTCTCCTTGTACATTTCCTCCTTGTCGTATCTACCCTTTGTCCTGTTCATTCGTCACAATTCGGCAATCAAACTTTTCGGCCTAAGGAAGAGTTACGCAAATGGAACGCCATAAGAAATCGCCTTCAGCAAATCAACAAACCTCCCGTTAAGACAATTCAGGTTTGTGCAAATTATTATTCTATTCACCTTGTCTTGTTTTCTAGACCCTGCTATATAATTAACATGCTTTGTGTTTTTATGTTTCTGTTGTGCAGAGTCCTGATGGAGATATAATAGACTGTGTTGTGAATCATAAGCAACCAGCTTTTGATCATCCTCTACTCAAAGGACACAAACCATTGGTATTTGTTGGTTTTTAGTGTTGTTGTGTGTGTTTTACACTTTTAGTTTAACTAAAAAATTGGTAATTTTTATTCATCTTTGTATGTGTAGGATCCCCCAGAAAGACCAAGAGGGCATAACCAAATGGGTGATTCGAGTGAGAACTTTCAGATGTGGAGTTTGTCTGGTGAATCGTGTCCGGAAGGGACAATTCCGATAAGAAGAACGAGGGAGGAGGATATTTTACGAGCTAGCTCTGTTCGCAGATTTGGAAGGAAAAAAACACTAAACCGTGTCAGAAGAGACACCAGCGGCAATGGACATGAGGTATAACTTGAGAGCAATCATAGAAAGCAACACAAACTCTGATATTCTTTTCTATCTTTCCCTTTTCTCTTTTTCTCAAAGAAAGTGAAGTAAGAATAAACTAATAGTTTTAAAAGAAACCGGTTACAGTAATTGGTACAGAAGCAAGCATATGGAAGATGAATGTTTCATTTTTATATCATACCTTTTTTAAAGTTAATTAAATGAAACCACATCAGAGCACTGTATTCCACCCTATTTTACCATCTGTCAGTCCTCTTACTATGAAACTGAACATAGTAATGAACTTGTCCTAATCCTTTTAGAAAAGCAACTAAAATGGATTCTGAACAAAAACATAAACAATATCTATTTTTTATTAAAACATATAAATAAATGGGTCGGGTCTCAAATATAAATCTTTTTTTTCTTTTATATTTATACTACAGCCAGTTAACTCTTGTTACTCCAAAGTGGGGGTCTTTTGAAGCCTCTTTTCATTCATTTCTGAGCTACAACTATCCCTATCTTGTGTAGAAACTTAGGAACCAAAAATGAAGTTGGAAGTTAATTTCTTATGCAAACCTTAATTATGCTATGTTAAAATTGGTCTAAAAAAAGTTTGTGGATGGTGCACACTGCACAGCATGCAATTGGGTATGTGACAGGGGATGAGTACTATGGAGCAAAGGCTAGCATAAACGTGTGGGCACCCCTTGTGGAAAACCCATCTGAATTCAGCCTGTCTCAAATGTGGGTCATTTCTGGTTCATTTGGGGATGATCTGAACACCATTGAAGCTGGTTGGCAGGCATGTTGCTATCATTATTACTTCATCTTAATGAATTCTTCATTTACTTTGTACTATTTATTTTCTCTATCTTTCAAATTTTTTCTTAAATGCATTCCATTTGGTTACGCATTCAAAAGGCAGTTAGCATATTCAACCACCTACCTCTCCTTTTCATCCATGTATTAAATTTTGTACTTTAGCCAATCAAGCTAATTTCAAGTAATTTTCTATGCAGGTCAGCCCGGGGCTATATGGGGACAGTTACCCTAGATTCTTTACTTATTGGACGGTAAGTAAATTTATTGAAGGAAAGGAGGTGGAAAAGTATACTACGATATAATTATTTTTGCTTCAATTGTAAGATACCTGGTACCAAAAATTTTATTCAAAACCACTAATAATTGTCATTATTTCCAGACTGATGCGTATCAAGCAACTGGGTGTTACAATTTACTCTGCTCGGGCTTTGTTCAAACAAACAGTAAAATTGCAATTGGAGCAGCAATCTCTCCAACTTCTGCATACGGTGGTGGCCAATTTGATATTAGCTTACTCATTTGGAAGGTAATTTTATGTTCATATTACCAATTCACTTTGGAACTTTTTCCACAACTTGATAGATACCATGTGCCTATTGTTTGTGGTCTTGTTTTTTTGGTTACCTTTGTCTTTAGTTTTACTATTTCTATTAGACGGGTAAATGGTTTTTACTGTTGAGGAGGAAAGTTAACACAAAGCAAAATATTTAAGGGTTCGCTTTCTTAATTTACAGTTAATGTGGTACGATAATGGATAATTTACACAACATCAGCTTATGGGTCCCATCTTTAAAATAAAGCATTGGATTTTGATGATATAAGAGTGACGTCTACCATTGGATCTCAATACTTTAAATTTTTTTCAGGCGAGAAAAATATGCAAATCTCATAGTCAAAGGTGCGAAAAACTAAAAGAAAATCTAAACTGAAAAGATGGTTATTGTGGGGCTCTCCACAATTTCGGAAGTTTCTTATTACCTTTGAATTATCTCATTATATAGTTCACAAAAGAAACGGGAAAAATATATTTTTCTTCCTCTAAAATTTTCACAACTCACTTTTTAGTCTGTCTTAACCTTTTATCAATTCTTCGTCTCTCTAATTTTAAAATACACAATTTTTATTTTAAAAGTGATTTAGATAACATTTATAGAGAAAAGAATACTTAAGACAGAGTTTGAGTGACAAAAAATTGTGTATAAAACTAAAGAAAATAGTAAAACCCTAAACTTTTAAAAAATTAAAGCCGAACTTCACAATATCAGAAAGTCAAAAAAGTACATTTTATCTTAAAAGAATCTAATTTACATACACCATTTTATTTAATAACATTTCATTCTGTTGCGAAGTCATAATAATATTACAACATGATGTGATAAAATGATTAAGTTTTATTAAATGTGTGTAAAATTGATTTGTAATTATTAAGCGTATAAATTAAAGACTTGTAAAATAAGTAAAGAAAAGGTGATTACAAAATATGGCAGGGTAATGATTTATTCGAAAAATAAAAAACAATGACAGAGAAAAAGGGAAAGAAAAATTGTCTGCAACATCACACGCGTGCACTGAGTGGCCACGAATAATGTACTGTAACTCCCATATGTTTTTCTTCTTTAAGATTCTTTTTCCTTTTCCAACTAAGGAGGGTAAATATTTCAGCACCCCTCACATTTGTTTTGCGTTTTCCTTCAATTTTCTAACATTTTTGCATATTTCACAGCCCACCTTTCATGCACCTCTTTTTGACCAATTTCTCTTCTGATGTTGCTATCAATGATTACATGTCTATGCGTTGAGTAGGTTTGCTTTGTGACAAAAATAGAAGGGTGTGATTGAACGTTTGGTTTTTTGAGCAGGATCCAAAGCATGGGAACTGGTGGCTTGAATTTGGAGCCGGGACCCTAGTTGGGTACTGGCCATCGTTCTTGTTCACCCACTTGGGGGATCATGCAACCATGATTCACTTTGGTGGAGAAGTAGTGAATTCAGCCTCATCAGGGTCTCACACTTCCACTCAAATGGGTAGTGGGCATTTTGCAGAGGAGGGTTTTGGAAAAGCTTCATATTTCAGGAACATGCAAGTTGTGGATTGGGACAACAACTTGATTCCCTTGTCAAATCTAAAGGTTCTAGCAGATCACCCCAATTGCTATGACATACAAGGAGGGGTTAATAGTGCATGGGGGAATTATTTTTACTATGGTGGACCTGGAAGAAATGTAAAGTGTCCCTAAGGGAACCAATAATTATAGGTAGAGATGAGCCCTTTACTTTACTTTCTTTCTCTTTAATTTCTTTTTGCCATTTCTGGGTTTTGCTCATAGGGTTTTCTTCTTCTCAGGATCAGCCAATGAACTTGGGTCATTTGTTCTTATAATAAATTAAGGTTCTTATTTATTATTTTTTTTCCTTTTTGAGTAACAGGTTATCCATTGAAACACAACATTTTCACCTGGACTCTCTGTATATCTTGAAAGAGAAATAATACACACACATATATGTTATATACTTCCTTCTATGCTTCTTTCTCACCTTCCTTTTTTCTGCATATACTTCTATTGCTCATAATGATACTTGCAAAGACGACTTCATATAATTTTATAACTGTATTTGGCCAAAATATAAGTTTATAACATCTGCCACGAATCAAAACTCGTGTTAAATTTATTTTCGTATGTTAAATTTCTAAGGTCAATGACTAAGAAAGTGCTGGAGAGGTCATATTAAATTTAGTATTAATATGAATAACTTGTGCTGAAAAGTGTTATTATTAAATTTGAGTACGAAAAGAGTTGTTTTTTCTTTCAAGAAAAAAATCCAGTTTCATGTATAGTCGACAAATAATTTTTTTATGCACATTAATGTATTTATTAGTATTTACATTCTTGTATTCTTTTACTTATAAAGCAGGAGAAAATTTCTTACGACTTCTACATATATTACTTCCGTCCCAACTGAATGTGATTTTTAAAAGATTTAAATAAATTATTATTTTAGGTTTTAACAAAACGATATTTTTTTCTAATTTAACTTTATATAATTACATCAATATTTATGATTTTACCAAATAAAATAATATATTTTCATGAGGAAAAAAATAAGTTTGTTCGGAAAAATTGATTTAAAATTTCATAAAATAGATCAAATTATAAAAGTTGTAACTAAATTAAATTCAATCATTTATTTAACTAAGTTTAGGTTAGATCGATCCAGTTAACCTGTTTCATATAATAATAATTAAATTTTTTAAATTAAAATTTAATTTATTAATATATATATATATATATATATATATATATATATATATATATATATACATACATGTATTATAATTTACATATCAAGTCATTATAAAATTTATAATGACTTAAATTTTAAAAATATATATTTTATTTTTAATATTTTTAGATTTTATTTTCATTTTTTCTAAAGTGTGTCAAGTTATTTATTGATCTTACGTATTAGACCAAAAATAAAATCACATCTCATTTAAAACACAAACCACACTCTTTTAACATGAAATAGAACCATCTGTTTTAACACTTCTATAAGCATAACTTGTAGTTGAACACATGCATAATATCATAATAATTTAAAATAAACATTTGTAATTGTTATGTTTAATTATTTTTCATAAAATCGCCTATGATGGTTTACCGCGAGATGTTTTTTTCATATCTGAAATTCACGAATATAGGAATTTATAATTTTTAAGAATCACTAAAATGTTTTTGAGTAGTAAAATTATTTCCAGGTACATTCACATAAAATTTCAAAAAGTTAAAAAGTACTATATTATTTTAAATAGAAATTTTAATTTATTATTATATCAAATGATTTAATGAAAGTAATATAATCAGTTTTCTAATATCTTTATTTAAATTGGAAAAGTTAGATGGTGACGTTCCTATTGTTGAAAACATGTTTAAAAATCATTTCCTAAAAGTCCAGTTTCCTGATAATGTTAGTTTTCAAAAGTTAAACCAAACGTAATAGATTCATGGAAAGCTAAAAATTTCTTTCTACCATTACTCTCCCCTATGGTTTAAATACGAATAGATGTATCAGGTCACGTCAAACGGTGTTTGAAATAAAAATACCATTTTCTAGTGGTTTTATTGAAAATATCAATTACAACACGTCATTTACAAAAATTACCATAATAGGTTATAAAATATTTTTAATAAGTTATACAATAATTGTTAAAAAAAAAAAAATATGCTATTACAGATGTCCAGTATAAGTCCTATAACAAAGATTAATTTTTTTATAATCATCCTTTGAAAGAGGTTTTTTACTTATAGTATCTTAAAATGATACATTTTCATATATTAATATAAGTTATCGGGAGTAATTTTCTTGTTATTTTAAAAAGTTTATGAAATAAGTTGATTGACTCTACCATGTCAATAAATTCATTCGAAGATTTTCTCACCTTCCTTAGATAGGAATAAGAACAAAAGGTTTCATAGTCTATGATAAAAATATATTGAGAAGACTGTAAATAAAAATAAACTATAAATAAGAATAAATAAGAGTCACAGTTAGAGACTTGATCAGGAGTCTTTTAGAAATTTGAGTTTGTCTGAGTATGTTTAGGTCTCTAATTAGATATTTAGACACAAGTTTAGTATTGAAGAGATATCACTCCAAAAGATATAGAACATCAAGGACACAAGATCTTTATTCATTAAAATTTGGATAGTGTAGTTTAAGAATTTATTTCGGGACAAGTAAAATAAGATTTTGGACCTTGTATTTGGACTATGGATAGATTATATTAGAATAAAATAGCCTAGTGCATCTAGGTTACGTTTGGACTTTTATATGCCCAATGCAACCTCGGATATCCAAAAGACAGGTTTGGGTGCCAAGCTAGGGTTTAGGATGAAGCTTGGACGCCAAGCTAGAGAAAATAACCTAGCTTGCATGACAAGTTAGGGTATGACATGGAAAGTAACGCCTCATATGTGTGCCACATGACAACCTCTCATTTCAGAGGATTTTGAAGCTTGTGGTACAAGCTAAGATTAGGAGAATCTTACGACACAAGCTAGGGTTAGTGATGCAATTCCAGCTTCAATTACATGCTTCAATGTGCTTCTTCTTGGAGAATTGTTATGGACTTGATTTGAGATAGATGCAGTGGAATTTTTATTTGGACATGTGAGATGGACTTGGGTGTGAATTTTGTGTGAAGTTAGACCAACACACTTAGGAGGAAGTAAGAGTTTACTCTAGAAAGGAGACTACTCTTTGGAGAATTTTTGAACAAGTTGAAGAGGCGAAAACTTGGTCAGCATTTCATTACTTATTTAAAACTGAAAAATGAATTACATTAGGCTTCTATATGTAGAGTTTAGGTCAGCCCATGCCCTAACTCTTCACATACCCTAACCCTAAGTCTCTCCAATGAGGAGTTGACACTTGTCAAGCCATGAATGGAGAGAATCATCTCCATTGGCAAGGTGACATGTGGCCTTGGCAAAGATTGATGACATGACACATCTTAAGCTCTAAAGAAGGTGCCACTTCAACCCTACATAAGTTTTAAGAAGGCGACACCGAAGTCGTTCTCCCTTGTCCTAGGCACTAGCTTTCTTACTCTTAGGGTTACGGTTTGGTCCAAATACAAAACCAAAAAATTCAAGACAACCTAATTTACTCTTACCTAAATACAAGATCCAAAATTTAAATTTTTATATTACTTTGACCCAAATAAATCTTATTCTACTTGACCCAAAATATAAGGCCTAAAATAAAATCTACATTAATCTATACAATCTTTACAAGTAGAGATTTAATTATTTTGAAACTTCAAAATTTCTAAACTAATCTTTTCCAATTTTAAACTTGGGTCCAAAAATCTATTTGAAGATCCAACAAGCCTAATTAGGCTCGATCTTCTAATAAGCTCCTGATTTATTTTTATTTACAGTTTTGGAGGCATTAGTTAGAGTTGCTATTTTTAGAAGATTACCTATAGTTGCCATATCTTGGATTCTTAAAGTATCTCACAATGTATCATTAATATATTTTGACTAATGCGTGATAAACTTATAGTACGTGCTTTACATGGGAGTTGACTTTTTTTTCTCGTCATTATAACTTTTATATAAAGTATAGATATGAACACAATTGTTCCACTCTTAGAAAGAAAAGCCATTTTATTAAGCATGAGCACATTGCCCTCGTATTTGGGAGTAGAATTATAATGCTTGCACGTGAATATGCCCAACTTCATATTTAGGTTTATCTTCTCCTTAAAGCTTACGTTACTATAGGAGCAGCTATCATTCATACCAATTCATGGAAAAACACTTTTTAAGTGCGTTCATACAACTCGGCTTTTACTCAACATAATCACTTCTATCACCCTCACAACCAATCATGTTGTTTCACCCGATAACTAAAAACAATACTAATATTTAAAAACACCCATTAATTAAATCGTGTGTGTGCTAATTAATCGTATCACTAACACTGCTTATTCATTGCCATCCATTCAAGGTTTGGTGTCTAACGTGCTTAAAGATGTATCATTCACTATCATATAAAGGAGATACTCAAATGAATTCCTAAAAGATAAATATGTTACCTAATAAATCTATTATTAAAATTTTTATCTAAATATTTTTTTTCAAAAGATATCTATTTTCATATAAATTATTTATAGGTATTTGATACGTAAGTTCATATTTTTTTTATATTGATAAAGAAGAACTTATATATAAGTATATAATTTTTAATAACTCGTTTATATTTATATGGAAAAAGTTTTAATCAAAGATCTATTAATCAACTTACTCATCTTTCAGAAACCAATTTAAATATTTACTCTATGTTATTTATGTGACAGTGAAGAAAAAACCACTACCAATTAATTTAGCTAGAATGAGTTAAGAAGACATTGACTACAAGGACAACTATAAATTACGAACCATGACCCGAAAGGTCAAATAATTATTGCAGGTTCTTGAAGGCACACACCTATTTCTGAACTATCATAATTACTTATTATATATATATATATATATATATATATATATATATATATATATATATATATATATATATATATATATATATATATATAT
>Ga0209700_104215_pt1 | contig 26305 bp, 19 predicted proteins | sample SiratroredBW_FD_187528 | JGI IMG/M metagenome (GOLD analysis project Ga0209700, IMG submission 187528) | Root nodule microbial communities of legume samples collected from California, USA - Siratro red BW (SPAdes) (version 2) | ecosystem: Host-associated > Plants > Roots > Nodule | place: USA... | reverse complement strand
GATTTTGGTTGCTAAATAACTACAAAATAGAAGTAATGATTGAATTTAGTGACCAATTAAGTCAAATAATTGGTATCTAACATTAGCTACCAAGGTTTTAGTGACCTATACCATTAGATTCTAAATTTGTTTCTAACTTAATTAGATACCAATTTAGAATCTAATGACATAAGTCACTAAAACTTTGGTATCTAATGTTAGATACCAATTATTTGACTTAATTGGTCACTAAATTCAATCATTACTTTAATTTTATAGTTATTTAGCAACCAAAGTTTAATTTGGTGACTATTTTTGTCACAATTAACAACCATTTCATTTGGTAGCTAAATATTGATATTTAAATAGCTTTTTTCTTGTAGTGATATATATATATATATATATATATATATATATATATATATATATATATATATATATATATGAAGCATAAGTTTAATAAATATTGTATGATATATAAAAATTTTGTAGAAGGCATGTATAATAGATGATATATGGATAATAATAATAGGTATTGTAAAATATGTAGTTATGTTGTAAAATAACTAACAGGAATAAAGAAACTTCTGTTTAAATTATGCAGGACCATATGCTCATGTTAAAAGTCATATTTTTGATTAAGGGTGTGTATTTTATTTCTTCAAAAAAAAAATTCATCCAACGAGTCATATTCCATACATATAATCTGCTTCCGCCAAATTATTTAGTAAAGGAAATGAAATTCTTACACTTAATATTATACTATTAATAATAATAATTTGGACGTCACAGATCTCGTTTGCCAAACGCAACCGTATGGTTCCTGCTGCTCGTTCTTGCGGATCCACCCATTCCTCATTCTCCATCTTCTCTAGTTTTTACGATTTTAAAGTCTTCAATAACCCTTGCTGCGCTAACAGATCCTTCACCCTTGTCTACCATAATGCAAAACTAATGTGACCATTAAATTTCACAACTTTGAATTTAGCACCTCCTGACATAGCCATCTCAACTCACTTTGATAACAATTGTTGAGAAACTCACGCTATAAACACAAGAATGAACGAAAATAAAGAACACAAGATTTAACGAGGTTCGACAATTTGTCTACGTTCTCGAGAGCATTTGAGCGGCTGTGTTTTTGCTATTAGAGAGATCAAAATTAGGGTTACAATTACAGATGATTTATATTAATAACCCTAAACACGATACAATTACCAAAATACCCTCATATCGTAACTTTCCGCAACAGGTAATGTATACGCTCCGGTCTGACATTTGCCCTTTCATTTGGTATTATGAGCCACACCTAACATTTAGTTCCCAACACTATCCTGAGATGTCTCTTTCACCTCGTGATTGATGAACACTTCACTTGAAAGGTGACGTTCTATTACTTGACTCTTAAAGCTTAGTTCTCAACTCTTATTACGCAGGCTAATAGGTTGATCCGCCTCGTCCCATTGTTGGTCAGCGTAGGCTACAGGTTATGTGGGACGAGCCTAAGTGGGTCAATGGGCCAAAATAGTGAGCCCGCCCCTAGTTTTTCAAAGCATACTTTAAGCAAAGTGTTCGTCGGTTATGGGTTTCCTGTTAGGCGATAGGCATGTCAATCATAAGGTCTCATCTCTACCAAGCTTAACGAGATTTTCGATAATGACAATTTTGTTACCAAAAATTTGGAAGCTTGAGTATTAACTAAAACAACTAAACTCTTGGATATCAAAATTTGTTTTTCTAGTACCTTGCATCTTCGACCTCTCTATTTAGTTTTCCAAAACTTAAATTGATCCTACGAACACTCATGAAAGGGGAAGAAATCCCTACAAACAGGAGATTTCCTAGATGGCAGGATACTTAAACTTATTTGCTTAAAGTGATTACTTTGAATCAAAATATTACAAAACACTCAAACAAAAATTAACAAATGAGGACCAAAAACTAATTTAAAAAAATTATTATTATTATTATTATTATTATTATTATTATAAAATTAACAGTTACGTAAGACACGAATATTATTAATCTTCATTACCTAATACAAAACATATAATTTTTTTTTATAATTAAAAAGGAAAATAATTTATTTGGTGTAAATTAAAATAAAAATAAAAATATGACTAATAAGTCCTTTTATATAGGGTTGGCAATGTGGGGCGGGTCACAGGCTGGCCTTTAGACGTTCTATTACATGACTCCCAGGCCTTAGTTCTCAACATTATTCAAAGATGTCCCTTTAAGTCAGTAAGTTTAAGTACTTGTCATCTAGGACATTTTCTCTTTATGAGACTTCTTTCTTTCTTATTAGTGTTCGTAGGATCAATTTAACTTTTGGAAAACCAATTAGAGAGGTAGGAGATATACCATACTAGAAAAACAAATTTCAATATCCAAGAGTTCAGTTGCTTCAGTTATTGCTCAAGCTCCCAAAATTTCGATGACAAAATTGTCATTGTCGTCAATCTCGCTAAGCCTTACAAAGAGGGGGCCTTATGGTTGACACACTTATTACCTTTCGTGATCAACAAACACTTCGCCTAAAGGACTACGTTTTATTACGTTGCTCCCACGTCTCAGTTCTCAACACTATCCAAAAATGTCTTTTTCACCATATATTTGGATAGTCATGACCTTCATGTGCCAATTTGGCGAGCTAAGTTGTTAAGACATAACATCTTTTTGTATCGTATCCATGGGCTTGGTGGAATTCACACCAAACATCATCGAGATGTTTAAGAAGTCGATTTGTCCTTTTGGGAAAATCCAGTCTACTGGATATCTTGTCATCTTTAAGATGCCGTAAAAGTTGGAGTCTTTTTATGTCATCCTGTGGCCTTTGAGCTACGTAAGATACATACTGTTGATCCACATACCTCCCTTATCGATGATAATCTTTTCACTCTGGCCTCCATTCATGACTATTATCTTGGTACTTCGGAGGTTGTTGTCATTTTCCTTCTGACCTTTTACACTTCATCACTTATTTAGCTATGACATGAGACCCTACTTCAGATTTTGGTCATATATTTGGCCTTATTCCAAATGAGTGATTCACTAAAAGGATTGGCTCGGAGTCTTTTGACAAAGATATCTACGAACATGTCTTAATTTGATTGATGAATATGTATCGAGATATCATAAAAATGATTAAGGTAGCTCTTCAAAAGCTCATTTTCCTACTATTTAATATTAAAAAGATTCACAACTCGAAGAGGCTTTATTTTATTAGTCATGAACTGTTCTACAAGCATTTGAGAAAAAGTCCGAAAAAAATAACGCTCTATTGGAAATCCTCGCCTAAACCATTCCAGAACAATTTCCATGAAAGTTCCTTTAAAATATGTATTCTTCCTCAATCTAAAATACAATAAGCAAATATCCTACTATTTTTATTTAATTTAAATAGTCTTATTATATAACTTACTATTTAAATAAATTACATTTCATTTTATGATAACATCTACCATATTAGATGGTCATTAAACTAATTTTGAATGTTATTATAATTTTTATATGTGTTTTGATAACATAGTTCGGCTATTTTACAACAAGATGTAAAAAGAACTGGTACTTTCATAATATTTTAACATTTTAAGAATTAAACGCTTCTGAATTTAACTATATAAATAATATAATTTAAGATATAGAATTAATTAAATTAAATGTAAATATTTGAAACAAAATATAACGTCAAATAAACTGTTATTTTAATCTCAATCAGAAATTGAAATTTGATTACCATTATTTTTATAAAACGAGTTATATAAGTGTTTAACATTATCTTTTACTTCTTGTAATAATGAAATGCACTAATACCTGTTAAAAATATTTAAATAAGTGTTAAAAAAGCATGCTAAAGTAGTTATAAGTAGTATTTTTTAAATTTTTTATAAAAATATAAAATTAAATTTGGCTAAAAGTCAAACCTTCTAGGAGGTCCACTTCCCATGAACCACATGCAACATAAACAAATTCAGCTTTTGGAGAGTGACTCTTCCTTCAACATTTTTTTATTCATCTTTGAGTACCACCATGGAAATAACTATGAAAAAGAAGTCATAGAAAAGTGCCATGGTGTCACCCTCATGTTTTAATCCAATCATACTTTTGAATCATCACAAATAAGAACAACCAAAATTTTCATCTTTACTCTATTTTTCTACCCCACAGAATCAATTCAACTGTCACTAATTGTTGAAACTTTTGTTTTGGATAGTAAAAGATAACTTGTTTGTCAAAACAATCAAAAGCTTTTTCACCTAAAATTTTATTATTAATTCTCAAGTATCAAAATGTTGCACAAACTTTTCTACCACTTTGGCGGGGATCAAATTCAATTCTTTCAACCTTTTCAAAATTGTGATATAATATTTAAGGTAATTATATATTATTACATATTTTTAAATCTAAATATAAAATAATTAAAGACAAAAGAATTCTAATATAAAATATTATCCTTATAGAACGGAAGAGGAGAAGAACAATATTTAAACGCTTTTCAATTTCTCCGGCGATCTGAGATAGTTGAAAACCCATAACTGCCCCTACGTTATCCATTTCATTGCATCCAATAAACGCGTAACGTCACAACTAACGGAGGGGCTTTTTTGTCAAATCATGTTAACCGGCAAACCCAAAAACGCGATCTCAGAAGCTGAAACATCAAGTAACTTTCTCTTTCCCTGAAATTCAGATCGCTCAACGTTGTTGCTCGATTCAGCGAAAACTCACCGAGTCAACTCGCTCTCGCAGCTCATGGCACCGAGATCGTAGTGTAGACGCGCCCGCATTCGATTCCCGTCGAAGATCTCAGCCTCCGTTGAGTCGCCGAGTCGCAACTCGCTCCGAGTTCGGGAATGGCTTCTTCGGAAGCCGATTCCCGTCTGAGTCTGGTCGTGGTCCCCGCGCTTGAGAAGATAATCAAGAACGCGTCGTGGCGGAAGCACGCCAAACTCGCTCATGAGTGCAAATCTGTCATTGAGAGGCTCGGCCACCAGCACCAGCACTTTCCGACGCCGGGATCTCCCTCCGACACCGAACCGGAGGCCGCTGTCCCTGGCCCGCTCCACGACGGCGGTCCGTTGGAGTTCTCCTTGGCGGAGTCCGAGTCGATCCTCGCGCCTCTCATCCATGCTGCCTGCTCCGGCGTCCTCAAGATCGCCGATCCTGCCGTCGACGCCATTCAGAAGCTCATTGCGCATGGCTTCCTCCGCGGCGAGGCGGACCCGAACCCGGACTCCACCGCTGCGGCGCCGGAGGCGAAGCTGCTGTCCAACCTCATAGAATCGGTCTGCAAATGCCACGAGTTCGGCGACGAGGCGATGGAGTTGCTGCTCCTCAAGACCTTGCTCTCCGCCGTGACGTCAATTTCGTTCCGCATCCACGGTGATTCCTTGCTTCTCATTGTGCGGACCTGCTACGATATATATCTCGTGAGTAAGAATGTGGTGAACCAGACGACGGCGAAGGCGTCGCTGATCCAAATGCTGGTGATCGTGTTCCGCCGCATGGAGGCGGATTCCTCCACGGTGCCGATTCAGCCGATTGTAGTGGCGGAACTGATGGAGCCTGCGGAGAAATCCGATGGAGACAATTCAATGACGCAGTTTGTGCAGGGCTTTATAACGAAGATAATGCAGGACATTGACGGCGTTTTGAACCCTACAACGCCGAGTGGGAAGGTTAATTTGTTAGGTGGGCACGACGGTGCGTTTGAGACCACCACGGTGGAGACTACGAACCCTACTGATTTGTTGGATTCTACTGATAAAGACATGTTGGATGCTAAGTATTGGGAGATTAGTATGTATAAGACGGCGTTAGAGGGACGGAAGGGGGAGCTTGTGGATGGGGAAGTGGTGGAGAGAGACGATGATTTGGAGGTTCAGATTGGGAACAAGTTGAGGAGAGATGCTTTTTTGGTGTTTAGGGCGCTTTGTAAGTTGTCCATGAAGACGCCTCCCAAGGAGGCGTTAGGGGACCCGCAGTTGATGAAAGGGAAGATCGTGGCTCTGGAGTTGTTGAAGATTTTGCTGGAGAATGCTGGGGCCGTGTTCAGGACTAGTGAAAGGTATTGCATTTTACTGAAGTTCATTTTTAGGACTAGTTTGAAGTTTGGCATTGTGGCCAGTCAGGGAGAAGATGTGTATTATTTTATTTTTTCTGGTGGATGCATGACGGTGAATTTTCTGTGTTGAACATAGTAGTGAAAGGGTAGACTTGACTGCCTTGGCTTGATGTTCTGTCTAGGAGTGAACTGAAGTCATAACCATTACTTTCTTGCTTGTACGTTATAACAGTGAAGGATTTAGAAATACGATGACACAAAAGTTAGAACAAAGTGCTATATGGGATGGAAGTCTTTTAGAATTTTGACATGGCAGATTATAACAGTACTTATACTCACCCAAAATAGATTTTAAGAAGGAAGAGCAAGATAGGAAGAATATTTTCTAATACAAATTTATGAGCCACTTGAAATATGAACTCCAAATACTCGCTTCTAGTTATTTTGGTTTTGCTTCTACCTAACATTTTCTTGCAATTTATAACTACAGTTTCACGACTGTTGCGTCGTTTCGTTTCCATTCACAATAAATTATGCTATTTACATCTTGGTTTTTGTCCTGCATCTTAAGAATTCTTCACAGGCTAACAGGGCCATGAAAGTTATTGGAAAGCCGCCTTAACCTAAATTGCAACATCAAGGGTTATAGTTTAATTCCACATTAATTAGTGATATGGTTAAAAGAAAGTATATAAGTGAGGTACAAATCTTACTTTAGAAGTGAGATTTGTGGAGTTGAAATAGTCCTAAACCAAATTCTTAGAAAAGTCTTGTGCCTTTGCAAACTCTATTTGTAGCTGGCTGCCTGTAAAATTAAAGGAACAATTGAATTGCCCTAACTTTGATCGTGTATAATTTTTAATTGTGCCAAACACACGTTTGAATACCCACCCCTTCTGTCTTCATAACTGATTCATCAGACACTAGTATTAATGCACCGGCTGTATATGAATTGCACGTGCATCGTTTTCTGCATAATACTTTTTTTAGTATGGACTATTACTGTGTTTTGAAATATTCTGTTTTGTGTTTGACTCTTGAATTTAAGATGGATCCTTTTTCCCCCTCATCATTATTTAAAAGTAGCATCTCTCTCTATTCTATACACCACTTGAAACTGTTTTTTGTTTACTTTGTAATTTTACTGAATGACAAAAAATAGTACTGATGATTAAATCTTGGTTGTGCTTGAGCAGGTTTTTAGGTGCCATCAAACAGTACTTATGTTTATCCTTGTTGAAGAACAGTGCTTCAACTCTTTTAATTGTGTTTCAGCTGTCATGCTCCATTTTCATCAGTCTGGTGTCAAGATTTAGAGCTGGATTGAAAGCAGAAATTGGAGTATTTTTTCCTATGATTGTTCTCAGGGTCCTAGAAAATGTTTCTCAACCTAATTTTCAGCAGAAGATGATAGTGCTTCGATTTCTGGAAAAGCTCTGTGTTGATTCACAAATATTGGTTGATATATTTATAAACTATGACTGTGATGTCAATTCATCAAACATATTTGAGAGGTGAGCTATGTATTATTTTATTTATTTTTTAAAAATATGTGCAATTTCATGTTTAGAATATTGATATCAAGTTTAATAGCATTTCAGTGTTGTTAGATTCTTTTTTCATACACCTTTCACCGGTCATGCTGGTGTGGCGAAGGTTTTCTTCTTTGTCACGTAGTATACACTGTATAATTTATATGTAATTGTTATATTCCTCCTAGGATGGTCAATGGACTCCTTAAAACTGCTCAAGGTGTCCCTCCTGGTGTAACAACCACACTTTTGCCACCCCAGGAAACAACACTAAAACTTGAAGCCATGAAAAGCTTGGTCGCAGTTCTAAAATCAATGGGGGACTGGATGAACAAACAATTGCGCATTCCTGACCCTCATTCAACCAAGAAAGTTGAAGCATTGGATAGCAGCCCTGAAACTGGAGGTTCTACAATGGTAAATGGGAATGGAGAAGACCCTCCTGATGGATCTGACACTCAATCAGAAGTCTCCAATGACGCTTCTGATGTTTCAAATATTGAGCAACGCCGGGCTTATAAACTGGAAATCCAGGTAAACAAATGAACAAAGTATATCTTTACTGTGGCTTTTTCCAATGAAGCTAATTCAAGTGTATGGCAGGAAGGTATATCACTTTTTAATAGGAGGCCTAAGAAAGGAATTGAGTTTCTCATCAATGCCAACAAGGTGGGTGATTCACCAGAGGATATAGCTGCTTTTCTTAAAGAAGCATCTGGGTTGAACAAGACTTTGATTGGTGATTATCTGGGAGAAAGAGAAGAGTTACCCTTGAAGGTAATGCATGCCTATGTGGATTCCTTTAACTTTCAAGGCATGGAGTTTGATGAGGCAATAAGGGCCTTTCTTCAAGGATTTAGACTGCCTGGTGAGGCACAGAAAATTGATAGGATCATGGAAAAGTTTGCTGAACGTTACTGCAAATGTAATCCAAAGGCCTTTTCTACTGCTGACACAGCTTATGTTCTTGCCTATTCTGTTATAATGCTTAATACAGATGCTCACAATCCCATGGTGAAGAATAAGGTGTGCTCAAAGTTCTTCTGTTCTGTAAATTGATATACAAATAATTATGACAGACACAATGGCTTGATTTCTTTTTTTTTGTCGAGTTATGCAGATGTCTACTGATGATTTCATAAGAAACAATCGTGGCATTGATGATGGAAAAGATCTGCCTGAGGAATACTTGAAGTCCTTGTTTGACAGAATATCTAGAAATGAGATCAAAATGAAGGAAAATGACGTGGCTCCTCAACAAAAGCAGGCTGTGAACCCTAATCGACTTTTAGGCTTGGATAGTATATTGAATATTGTGATCCGTAAACGTGGTGAAGAGAATCTGGAGACCAGTGATGATCTTATCCGTCATATGCAAGAACAATTCAAAGAAAAAGCTCGCAGATCTGAGTATGTTTGTATTTTTTTCCTTTCTCTGGAAGTGATAATTTACTTTCCAAATCTTCTCAGGTTGAGCAAAACATTTAACCTGGTGTTTTCGACATTAAGAATCTACTGTTGACTTGAGGCTGTTTATGGATCCTACCATATCCACTAGTATTTAACTGCTTATTACATGATCCATGTCTGTTTGAAGTGTGAGGTGTATCTAGCAAACATTTTCACCAATTTTTTTACTTTTTTTCTTTTTCATTAATATTTTAATGACAGTTATATCACTTGTTTGATGTTTTTTTTTTTTTAAGTTGACTGGTTAAACAAAAATAGTTCCTATATTTTTCTTTTGTTGATATGCATTTCATTGCAATTTGCAGATCAATTTATTATGCAGCAACAGATGTTGTAATCCTTAGATTCATGATTGAGGTGTGCTGGGCACCGATGTTAGCAGCCTTCAGTGTTCCTCTTGATCAAAGTGACGATGAGGTTGTAATATCTCTGTGTCTTGAAGGCTTCCGCCATGCGATTCATGTTACTTCAGTAATGTCGATGAAGACTCATAGAGATGCTTTTGTGACGTCATTAGCAAAGTTTACCTCACTACATTCACCAGCAGATATTAAGCAGAAAAATGTTGATGCAATTAAGGTTAATAAAATTTAACTTATGTTCTACCTGACTTTTTCACAACACGAATGCTGAAGTGATTATCAATTAGCTATATTGCTTGTGTTATGTTACTTCATACTCATGGTGTAATGCTCCCTTTCAAAATGTATCGTTGTTTGTATATTATTACATTCCCATAGCATCTTTTATCATTTCAAGTTCATATATACACTTCCCTTTAGTGCATGTTTTATCCTGTCCAAAGCTACACTCTCTGCATTGGGACTTCCGTATCTTGTTCTGCAAATATGATAATTACCAAATTAACATAGTATTTTTGTGGAGTTTTGTTGTATTTGCTGAATATGATTCTGAAAACAATGTCTAAAGGCATATGATAGTCATTATTTGTTGAATCTTTTTAAGTTACGGATAATGTATTCATGGTACTTGAACTCAATGCTCAGTTTTTGATGATTACATTATAGGACTAAACTTACCATCTATTTGTTACTAGGCAATAGTTGTGATTGCTGATGAAGATGGAAATTACTTACAAGAAGCTTGGGAACATATCTTGACTTGTGTTTCTCGGTTTGAGCATTTACATCTTCTTGGAGAGGGGGCTCCACCAGATGCCACATTCTTTGCATTTCCTCAGAATGATTCAGAAAAAACAAAGCAAGCAAAGTCAACCATTCTTCCTGTTTTGAAGAAGAAGGGACCTGGGAGGATGCAGCATGCAGCTGCATCATTGCTGCGGGGTTCATATGATAGTGCTGGAATTGGTAGTAATGGTTCTGGAATCACATCAGAACAGGTGAACAATCTAGTTTCTAATTTAAATATGTTGGAACAAGTTGGAAACTCTGAAATGAGTCGCATATTCACTCGGAGTCAGAAGTTGAACAGTGAGGCCATAATAGATTTTGTTAAGGCTCTGTGCAAGGTCTCCATGGAGGAACTGAGGTCTCCATCTGATCCACGTGTTTTCAGCCTTACAAAGATTGTTGAGATTGCGTAAGTATTACTCACCTAGTACTTCAAACAATGCTTTGTTACATCACTATTTACTTCTCCTTATGGATCATGGGGTTCATTGGTTGGGGTCTTTTACAAGAGAAGCATAGTCAATAGTACTTATTTTGTTGTTTATAAGTTGAGAATGTTGGCAACCAGTTTTTCCTGCTTTGATTGATTAAATCCCCAACTCTCATGCTCACTTCTTTGTAGTCTGAGCAAATTGTTGAATTGAACTGTATTTTCTGTTCAACTCTGATAAAATATCATGAGGTTGCATGTCAAGAGGTCTCCTGTGTCTTTTAACACTCAGTTTCGGTTCAGATGGTAAGCCAAGGGATAAAGTGCTTAATTTTATTGAAGAGAAGGACATTACAAGTGTGCCCAAAGATCAAGGTGGGAAAGTGTAATTCATTTGAAAAACAAATGTTTGGGAAGAGCATGAAGCATATGATTTTTATGTTTTGCATGATTAATTGATGTTTATATACTGCTTTTTATGTTGTTTGACATGATTCTTATATAACAGGCACTACAATATGAACCGCATAAGGCTTGTGTGGTCAAGCATCTGGCATGTTCTCTCCGATTTCTTTGTTACTATTGGCTGTTCTGCAAACCTTTCAATTGCAATTTTTGCAATGGATTCCTTGCGTCAGTTGTCAATGAAATTTCTGGAGCGGGAAGAGCTGGCTAATTATAATTTTCAAAACGAATTTATGAAGCCTTTTGTCATTGTTATGCGAAAGAGTAGTGCTGTTGAAATTAGAGAATTAATTATCAGATGTGTCTCTCAAATGGTTCTATCTCGTGTAAACAATGTCAAATCAGGATGGAAGAGCATGTTCATGGTAGAGCTGATAAACTCTTATTGTCCATAGAGAGCTTCAGTTAACACAAATGTTTGTTGATTTTTTTTTTTTATCTATTGTGCTCATTGCTCATAGACCTGATTTCAGGTATTCACAACAGCAGCTTACGATGACCACAAAAACATTGTACTGTTGGCTTTTGAAATTATTGAGAAGATTATTCGCGATTACTTCCCATACATCACTGAGACTGAGACTACAACCTTCACAGACTGTGTAAATTGTCTAATTGCGTTTACCAATAGTAGATTCAATAAAGAGATTAGCCTAAATGCCATTGCTTTTCTTCGGTTTTGTGCAACAAAACTTGCAGCGGGAGACCTTGGCTCATCATCAAGGAATAAGGATAAGGAACTTTCTGAAAAGGTTTCCCCATCTTCACTTCAAACAGGGAAGGAGGGGAAAAATGATAATGGAGAGGCTGCTGACAAGAATGATCATCTCTATTTCTGGTTTCCTTTATTGGCAGGTGAAGGCGTTATATTAAGTTTATCTAGGCATAAATGTTAGGGAAAAAGTAATAAATTTATGTTGCATATTGTCAAATGATTAGTGCTTCTTTTGCTATCGTCTTGCTTCATGTCTTAAGAAGCTTAGCTATTACAAATATACTTATTTGTTGTCTATTTTCTGCAGGTTTATCTGAGCTTAGCTTTGACCCTAGACCTGAGATTAGGAAGAGTGCCTTGGAAGTCCTGTTTGAAACCTTACGTAACCATGGCAATCTCTTTTCGCTAACTTTATGGGAAAGAGTTTTTGAGTCCGTCTTATTTCCAATATTCGATTATGTTCGACATGCTATTGATCCTTCAGGGAATAGTTCACCAGTTAATGAAGTAGAGGCTGATGATGGTGAGCTTGATCAAGATGCTTGGCTGTACGAGACATGCACATTGGCCCTCCAATTGGTCGTAGATCTTTTTGTTAACTTTTACAACACTGTCAATCCACTTTTAAGAAAGGTGCTGATGCTCCTGGTTGATTTTATAAAACGCCCTCATCAAAGCCTTGCAGGCATTGGTATTGCGGCTTTTGTTCGTTTGATGAGTAATGCGGGGGAGCTATTTTCTGATGAAAAGTGGTTAGAAGTGGTTTTCTCACTAAAAGAAGCAGCAAAGGCAACACTTCCCAACTTTTTGTTTCTGGAAAGCGTGGACTTCACTAGAAGTCATGAGCATGCTTCAACCGCTGATGATAGAGATGTTGCTGAATCTGGCTTCCCAGATAATTTAGTAAACTTGAGGACTCGTCGTGTTTATGCTCATTTAACCGATGCAAAATGCCGAGCTGCAATTCAGCTGTTATTGATTCAGGTAATTTCATATTCTGTTCCTTCAAAATATGTTAGAATGCCAAGTAGAAGGAAATTATGAGGGAAACCAAGTGCTGTAGCGGTGATATTTAATCTATTCAGAAGGTCTGGGACTGCTTGATTAAGATGATTTGTTATTATAAGTTACATTAAATTCTTACTAATTTATGCACCTAATAGGAGCATATGTGTCCTTCCTTGTCAGCACCCCATTCCAGTGTGTATTATTAGTGTTCACTTTTATGCGTCCCTGTCAAAATATATGCATGTAATGTTGAAAAATGATGTTAACTCTCTTTTTGAAATTGGTAGGCGGTGACGGAGATCTATACCATGTATCGTTCTCACCTTTCAGCAAAAGCCATGTTAGTCCTGTTTGATGCTTTGCACGAGATAGCGTTACACGCGCATCAGATTAACAACAATACCATATTACGTTCAAAACTTCAAGAGTTTGGTTCTATGAGCCAAATGCAAGACCCTCCGCTCTTACGCCTTGAGAATGAATCGTACCAGATCTGCCTTACATTTTTAGAAAACCTTGTCATTGACAAGCCTCCTAGTTATGAAGCGAATGAGGTTGAATCTCATCTCATTCAGCTTTGTCAGGAGGTTTTGGAGTTTTACATTGAAGTTGCAGGTTTTGGACAAAAATCTGAATCTTCTTATGTTCGGGAGCCACGTTGGTATATTCCCTTGGGCTCGGGGAAGAGTAGAGAACTGGCCTCTCGTTCACCTCTCATTGTGGCTACTCTGCACGCTATTTGTAGTTTGGGAGATATTTCCTTTGAGAATAACCTGTCTCATTTCTTCCCTCTTCTTTCTAGCTTGGTACGTTGTGAACATGGGTCCAAGGACGTCCAGGTTGCTCTTAGTGACATGCTTACTTTATCAGTTGGTCCTGTTTTGCTACAGTCATGTTGATCGATCATATTAGTAAAGTTCACCCTGCATTTTGAGATGTAGGATTTTTTTGTTTAAATCTTTCTGTTCATAATTTTCTCTGCTCTCCTTTGCCTTGGATTACGTGTCAATAACATACTATAACAGAATATGAAAAGTTGGTAGTAGTGATTTTCTCTTAGCCACACCTTCATAACTTTTGTATTTTAGAGCTAGCTTTTGCAGTCAGAATTAATATGTATTACCATGAGTCTCAATGTTGTATTTTTTACGTTTTATTCATTTTTAAAAAAAAATTAGTTTTGCGGCATTATATACTGTAAAGATTAGTTTGTCGTGATGTTCTTGTTATGTGGTGATAAATTTTCTAGTTATGACACATTAGTCCTAATTAACAGTTATCTTTCATGTAAATTTGTTTATTTTAATAAATTATTTTGTTGAAAATGTTTAAGAGAAATCTTAAGCTTCGTGAGTGAAAAGATATCTGTTTTTTATAAAATTATAACGTTAGTTTGTGCTATTATATGGCTTAGGGGTCCTAGTTTTCTGCTGGAAATGTACAAGTTTCCTTCAAGGGTTTTAGCTTTTCAATTTTATGGAGTGACTCCTATAACGTGTACACAGTGTTGACAAACCTGTGGCTTAGGTTCAACTATTGTTGACTCGGATGTCATTATGAAAGTAGTTTATCTAAAATAAAAACTATGAATAAGAAAATATTAAACATAATTAGGTAGTAAATTGTAGATATTATTTATATGCATGCAACTAGTTGTTGATGAGATGAAATCTCTAAGCTTTGTATATACGTGGATTCCGATAATGGAAGAACATTATTTAAGTATATGAGTGAGAATTAAATGGAGGTCCTCGTCAGGAAGTAGTCCAGAAGATAATAAATGTATTATAAAGTATTGAACGCGTATGAATTGAAGTATGACTTGTGAAGGAGTTATTATATATTTTCCTTAAGTCATTATTTTTAGGTATAAGATATAAATAATAATTAATTATCTTTGTGTTAATTTTTATGTTTGATATTATATTAGAGATATAATAGAACATAGTTATTAAGTTTTATTTTTACGTGGAAATAGTTGATCTTTTAATAATAGTTTATTTACTAATGGATCTATTATGTGATTTTATTTTACTAAAAATTATTAACTATAATATGTTTTGAGGTGAGTTGCATTCTATACCCTTAGTATTACTTTTTTTTATTAACTCCTTAAGTTTATATGCATTCTTTTATAAGAATTCTAACTCGGTATTGAGTCATTTCAATTTGATGCCAACTTAATTTTTTTCTAATCTCAATAAATATGACTTTCTAAAAACTAGGTTGCCTTTATGAAAATTTTATTGTTTGATACAAGTATTATTAATTTTTAATTGCTCTTTTAATAACTTCTTTACTTAGTGGAATTGTTTCTTAAACTTCATTGATCAAATTTACTTTGACCAGTGTCATCAAATTTTTGTCTTTGTTTAGATGTTTCATCCATTTTGATCGAAATCGTTATGTTTCATATTTTTGTCTGTGTTTAGCTGTTTCACCCATTTTGATCGAAATCATGACATATGTTCCATATTTAAGTTAAAATGATGCTTCTTTTCTAGAGATTGTGATGTGCAGTGATAGTTTTATAACATGTGTACTATCTCCTCAACCCATAAAGCTTGATCTAACTTACTTTTAAGATTTTGAAATATGACTTTATTAATAACTTATACTTTTATATGAGAGGATGTTTGACTGAAAAACTCGATTTGTCTGATTTAGGATTGTTGTAAAAATCTTTTGAACTCATTGTCAATAAATTGTCTAATCAATGCAAATGGTAGTCCATGTTGGCATATACATTTTTTTCAATTTTGTTTAAACATGTGGTTTGGGGTTCAACCTCACTTTATTTGGTAAAATAATTAATAACTACAATAAAAAACTTGATTTGTTCCTTTCGATAGACAGAATGTATCAGGATGCCTAACTCTTTGAAACTAAACTATGTATAGGGTTCACCTATTGACATTTATTATATTTCTGAGACACTTTAGCATAAATTTTAAGGACAGGTCAATAATATCACAAACAAAGTACTTGAGTAGTCAATGTTTCTTGCTCTTGATTGAACTCCAAAAATTATGGAATTCAACCAATACTTCATCAAGTTATTTGAGTAAAAAGGAGGAATATCCTATCTTGAAAAGCTCCTTGTTATAGAGTAAAGAATGATAGCATATTTCGTACTTTTCTTGACTGTAGTAGTATATATCACTAGACCTAAGAACTAGAAACTACACATAGATATGGATAAGGTCAAATTTTAAAAATTTGTGAGTTGAGTTGTGAATTTTAATGAAAAAAGACCTACGTTAATGAAATATGAATGAGACTCCAATATAAATTCACAACCAACACGTTCAAATTAATAAGAATATTAAGATAATATAGTATAAAATATCAAATGATTATTATTTGAAAATTTGACTTTTATGATAGAGATCCTTTTATATAAATTTCTAAATCTTTAATTTTTAAAGTATAAAATATATAAATAAATAATAAAATAATTATTCATGCATTAATTTATTATGATTGATATTATATTAAAATATTGTAGAAAATGATTAAATTATTGAAATTTATCTTTTGTATGCTTACTATTAACAACATGACACTAATTAATAATTGTTTTATAAGAAATATAGATACATGATAAAACATTGATTGATGTATCTACAATATTAGCCGGCCACACTCATAATGTAAGGGAAACAAATGTAAATATTAATGTTTCATGCTATCCAATCCTACTACAAGGTGGGATATTATATAAAAACTAACTTTAAAGGATCAAACTAACCAATCATTTTGTTGTCTGAATTTGCATAATTAATATTTCATTGATGTATAAAGTTAAATGTTAAGCATAAAGAATTAAAAGGTCACCTAAACAAGTTTTTTCCAATTTTTTTAATGCATCATCTTATAATTCTCAATAATTAATCGTCTATATATATATATATATATCAATTAAATTAATTAAAAATAAAAAGTATGAATAAAATGTTAACCAATCATTAATTAATTACATAATATATTTTAAGTTTAGTAGCCAAAAACAATAACACTTGTCGATCAAAATAACCATTTTATAACTCCTTAAAGAAAAACAACTTCCTCAGAAAAGATGTTTTGTCTTCTTGCATGCAAAATCCAAATACAGAGTCACCAATGAGAAATGCTTGATGAAGTCCATGGAATCAGTCCTTGGAAGACCACAACAGATAGATATAAAAGATAATTGCAGGCTTGTGAAAGCGAAAGTTTGTAGCACACAGTATATGATGATAACACTTCATGACTTCTCTACACCAGCCACCATTTAAGACCTTAATCAAATTCAAAAGCTATATTACCATCACTCCCTCTAAATCCATCCTTATCTAATTCTGTATCTGGTTTTATCAACCAAAACCAGCTGATGCAATACAAAGAAGAAAGAGAAAAGAATATGAAGACCCCATGTTTTGCCTCAGAAAAGGTTCAGCCTTTTGCAAAGAGCCACCAGATTTGAGACCTTGGAATAAAACTTGGAGAATTATTATTACCATTCACAAGGTGAGACAAAAGGGTATGCCATAAATAAAGTTACACTACACTACACTAAAAACATGTTGAGTGTTTTTATAACCCTAAATCAACTCTACTATCATCACAGTTCTTATCCTTAATCTCTCCCTTAACTATGTTGCAACCCTTTAGTACTTTCTTCACCTTTCTTCATAGTAAGGCCAAATCCATCTTCAAGCAACCAAGGATCATGATGAGTGCATTCTATAAAGGAAACCGACCCAAGAGAAAATTTTCTTCAGATTCTAACTTGTCAGTCTCTTCTTTCCTTCACATGGAGCTGTCCACTCAGTTTCATGAAGTTTTCAAGGTGATTGACTCTAATGGGGATGGGAAGATCTCAGCCACTGAGCTGAGTGAAGTGCTTGCATGCCTTGGATACAACAAGGGCAGTGCTGCTGAGGAAGCTGAAGGCATGGTGAGAGTGTTGGACTTCAATGGAGATGGGTTTGTGGACTTGGATGAGTTCATGGTTGTAATGAATGGCATGGAAAAAGAAGAGGAAGAGGAAGAACAAGAAGAAGAAGAGAAGGTTGATGGTTACCTCATGGATGCTTTTCTTGTCTTTGATAGTGACAAGAATGGCCTCATTTCAGCCAAGGAACTGCAGAGAGTTCTCTTCAATCTAGGGTGTGAAAACTGTAGCCTCAGAGAGTGCAAACGTATGATCAAAGGTGTTGATAAGAATGGTGATGGATTTGTAGATTTTGAAGAATTTCGATCCATGATGCAAAGTGGACTTGCAAGTTAGTGTTTTTGTGTTTGTGCTGTATATTATTTCCTCTTTTTTTCTTTCTTTCTTTTCTCAGTATACACAAATATGTTAACATGATTTTTTTTTTCCTTTTCTGACCTTTCTTATTTCATAGAATAATGCAGAAATTTTGTAGATTATGTGCAATGTTGTGTTATGTTATGATGAATAATTTTGTAAATCTTGAAAGTGATGTTTTGTTTGTTTTTTTGTTGGTTTAATTCACTGATGACTTGTGTCCTATGAGTGTCAAATAGCAGGAAATGAGAGATTTGCACGACACAAACTTCTTTCTTACCAAATTGATTAGATAGTTTAGATGACAATTAATTATTTTATTCATCCATTTCAAATTGACAGACCTTGTAATATTAAAAATGTATTTATTGACATTTTTAATTTGTAATGAATTATTACAAAATTTAATCTAGTTTTGACTCCAAATAATTGGTATTATCTTGAAATGCTCACTAATTATAAAAGTTGAAAAAGAATGTAAGAGTATATAGAAAAATTATTTTATTAATTAAGTGATTTCTTCCTTTTCAATGAAATTATTTTATACACCTTTAAAATATTCATCAACACATAAATATTTAAAGGGAAAAAATAAATAGTAAATTTATGAGATATATAACACATTGAAAGAATAAATATATGTAGAAATAAAGAATAGATAATTATCTTTACGAGATGAGTTTTCACACATTTTGAGGTGAGATAGATTATAAATACACCTTTAGAGGAAGGAAAATGACAGGGTGACATCAAGTACACAGAGGAAGGTACACCTGTCTCTGATTTTACACCATGCTTTCATTTCTTTTCTACTTTTTTTCCTTCAGATATTTTGTGACCAAGTGGATAACATTTGATGATTTTTTTATATATAATATGTATCAATAATTAAGCTGTATAAAACAAAATTTCTTACTTTTACAGAATTTTTTTTTTCAGAAATACTGTTTTTCTTTTTACAAAAGTTAAATCGAAAACTTTATGGAAAACAGCCACTCCACTATTGGGTAATGTGCAGTGTTCAGTTTTTATTCCTTAAAGATTGAATGTGTATTTTTTAGATTAGTCCATCTTTTGGTTAATAGAACATAAACTAGTGATTGTGGAAGAAAAATTACTAGGTAGCTATATATCACCATTTATCTATGGTTTCAATTCATATTTGTCTGACATTTAATTAAATATTTTTAATATTTTTAAAAATTTAAATATTTAAACAGTATTATTTTTCTACAATCATAATGTTGATATATATAATTCATTGATAAAAATAATAATAATCACCAACAAAAATATTAAACATTTTTTTCTGTATTTATTTTATATCAAAAGTGAAATTCTTTATCAATAAAGAACATTTTTTAAGTAGAAAAGGAAACAATATATATTTATAAAATAAGTATTTAAGGTACTTCAAAATATCAAAACAAGATAGTAGTTTTAGTCCATAAAATGTTTTAAAAACTATTTTTGTCTAAAAATAATTTAATATACTTTACTCCTTAATTATATATACACAAGGGTGACGCAATTTTAATTTTTCATTAGGACTGAAAATATATATTTAGAGACTAAAATAGAATTTTGAGAGACCAAAAACTTATTTTATCATAATTTTATTTACATATGTGTATTTTTTTTCTAATTTATTGATTCGTTTGTGACTATTGTGTATTATTTGGACTTATGTTCTTCCTTGTGAATATTATTTTAAATTAGTAAATACTTTAATTTTAATGGGCCGACAACTTTCATAAACCGCGATAAGCGGAAGACTGCTTCTTTTTCCACCTTCAAGTCTTTCTTCATATATTTCCAAAATTTTTTAAATTGTCTGAATTACCCTTAAAATAATAGTGTAGAGACAAAAATACTCCTACCTTTAATTCTAGAAATTATTGTTTCGGAAGATAATATTTCTTAACTCAAAAAACCTATTTTGGAATTACCTCTTCCGAAACTATATATTAATTTCTGAAACAGGTTATTTCGAAACAAGTTTTTTGAGTTACGGAATAATACCTTGTTCCAAAATAATAATACAGTAAAAATTCATTATGAAACAGCTAATTTCAGAGTATTGACTTACAGAATGTTCAGTTTCGAAACTCAATCAACAAATTCCAAAACAAATTGTTCCATAACATATTCTCATCCTTTCAAATCTATTCCAGATCAATTAGTTTCGAAATACTCCTATTGACTTACGGAATGTTTAATTCCGGAATTCAATCAACATATTCTAGAATAAGTTGTTCCGTAACATATTCTCTTCCTAAATACACATTCTGAAACTAAAAGGGTAGAAATGGCAGTGTTGGAATTTCTGAAAAATTTGGAGGTGCCTTAAGAAGGCTCGGAGGTACAGGAAGAAGCAGTTTAAGTGAACGGGCCTTGGGCCCATTAGGCGAAGGCTTTCAAACTCTAAGAGTTTTAACTAGATAGGCTAGTTTTTCCTTAATTGAATTAATAGCTCAAATTTTGCTATTCAACGTTGAACATTTTAATAAATTGTAATGATTTTCTTCATCGTCCACGAAAAAATAAATATAAAAATGTTCAATCTTAAATCATTGTTAGATAAATATACTATACTCTGTTCTGTTAGAAAGATTATATACCTATTTATAGTTTTGACTTTTGTTTAATTTGGAAATTCTTGTGATTAAAATTTCTCAATAAAATTCTGATTATAAGATTTTCATATGTAAAAAATTCACATAAATTAATAGTAAAAAAAAAAATCAATAAGTTGTTCCAATATACTGAAAATTTGTAAACATGTTTATTCTTTAACTGAATAATGTACTTTTTTAAGGAAAAAAAAAAACGATGGAACTACAAAATATTAAATTGTACAATACCTTAAATATAACAACCCTAACCCTACTAATTGATTTGAAATTATCTACAAACTTCATAATTTAGTGTTGTATAAAGGTTATGTACATTTACTCAAGTTTAAACTCAACCAAATTGATATATATGAAATGGGCAAATTGTTTCGTTTATAAATAAGCCTTATCCATCTTTAGATGATTAACTATAGTTTTTTTCTATAAATAATATTTAAGCCTTAATTTGATTTATTTTAAGATGGTTTGATTGGACAGAGAAGGACAAGAATGATATATAAAAGGAGTATATCTATCACACAATCTATAAGTTATTTATTAAATTAGAGATTAAAAAACTAAACCAAATAAAACATACTCTGCTAGCATGGATTTTATATCACAAGTGGCTTAATCGACATGTTCTTAAAGTAATTACCAAAAGCAGATATTGTGACACTTTCACTACTCTCTTACACAATAATCTATTGAGTTGTTTAGGTTTCTACCAACAATCATTCCTCCCAAATGCAAATTTTAATGGCCAAAATGATTTATTATTGAATAAAAATAAAAACACTTTTTATTGATAGCTTAAACAAGCATAATGTATTAAACAACCCTACCTAGTCATGTTTCTAAGTAATCATTCTTTTAAGTGTGTATATATTTGTTTAAGGACAATTCCTTTTCTCATACATATCAAACACCAATGTGTCCTAGCAACATTCCTTTATTATAATATCGTTTATTATATATAAGTTCCCTAAGCTCCAACAAAGCTCAATTTTATTACTACTAAACTTTTCAAATTTGCCTCAGAAGTTTCTAAACTATAATTATTGCATGCACTTCCAAATATGTGGGAACTAAATTCTTTAAGCTTCCTACTATTTCCTTTTTTTCTCCTAGGCGAATCACCCTATATTAATAATTTATTTATTTTGTATAAATAACAATGCAATCTAAATATAAAATTCATCTCCAAAGGAATAATATATTTTTCACTACCACTCCTTTTCATAAACTACGATACCTCAAACATAGTACGGTGTTTTTTTTTTCTTTTTCGTTTTGTCCAATCAATTATGAGCTTCACAATATAACCGTCACAACGAAACTTACTCCTACAAGATTCATTACAGTTAGAAAGATTCTTTACTTTTTAATTTAACTATAGAATACTATAATAGTTTAAATATTTTTGGTTAACCATAGTTACTTCTCACACATACACGTGAGAATGGTTAATTTGATTCTTACATATAAAATTTTGATTTCTATCATCATTAAATCCTTACATATTCATGTATACATACATACATATAGACATTAAATTATTGTTTTTAAATATTATAATTTTTATAATATTGTTGTGTAGTTATAAATTATTAACTTTTGTCAACCTTATTTAAAAATTCATATCTGAATTAGTTTTTAATCAGTACACAATATTATAAAAATATTTACATTATTATAACATCTCACAATTGGACTGTTAATTTTTCCATCTCGAATAATTTTAATTAAATCTGTATGCAAAAAAGTTCTGTGTAGGTGGAATTATGATTTGTATATGGGTTGAAACATCTTCCAATATAAATTTTTCATTTTCTCATGTAAAGAAAAAAAAAATCTGATTTCTTAGTAGCAAACATAACACTAAAATAGACCTTACATTTATTCAGAACCACCTTTAATTTAAAGAGAGTTTATATGACTAACCTCAAAGTTTTGGTATATACGATTAATTTAGACTAATAATATTGTGGTCCCAAAATAAACAAAAAAGGAGAAATATTTTTCATGATAACATCAAAATCTTTATGTTTTCAAGAATACCATAGAATTTTTCTAAACACAAAACATAGATATGTATTTGTTATAATATTTTTTTCAGTCAGATTTAGTTTCTTAATTACGTTTGTATTAACATTTAATGAAATGTTTGTCATACAAAATACCAAACTAAAACTCTATTTTTTCCAAGAACAAAACTCAAAACACCATTTAAGTTTTGGCTGTTCTGGAGTTTGAATCTGGGATGAAGAGGATAAGGTTTTAAACAGCAAGGCTCATTAATAATGTTGACCCGACAATAAATGTGGCCTAAACCAGAAAAGTTCAATGAACTGAAATTGAAAATACTCCATAGTTAATGAACCAAGAAAAAGAATAATAATTGGAAGTACATGGCAGCAAGGAGCATGCAGCAGGCACCAATAAAAGAGAAGGAAAATCGTTGACATTAAGCCACCAATGGCTTGCAAAACTTCATGTGGAAAGAGGTTATTAATATTAAAGTATAGCAATTAAGCAGGTGCATGATGACAAGAAAGGTTCCAAATCTATCATAATCAGTCACATGAAGGGTTCAGTTTGGTCGGTTGTTTAGCCTTAAAATAATGGTGTTTGAATTAATTAACATAAGTTTGAAAGCTTTGGATTGGCTTTCCATGGAAGACAAGAGATGTGTGTGCAACAATCTCACCCCACTTTGAGTGAAAAGCGCCTTGTAAAAGAGTGAGAACATGCACCATCGTGCTACCTTCGATGCAATATTAGGTGCCCTTCACATGGAATTTCAAACTTCATTTTTGTGGTCCACACTCTATGGATTAACTTTACTAACAATTCTTTAATCACGATGAACAGTAGTGGGTTCCATTTGTTTAGGTTACTTTACAAGAGTTGATTAACACAACTAACCCTAGTTTATGCTTCTGTTGTTGTTGCACTAGTACCATGATGTTTCAACACCTTCTTTCTGATTAATTATGTGTCTTTCTCGAGGACTAAATGTCATTCACAAAATTCAAAACACACACATGGCTTTTTATCTTTTAGCTATAAGCGTGAACCAAACGTTGGTTTTGTTTTGCTTCATTATGTGAACCCTTGATGACTCTTCACATTTTGATCCACCTTTGTCACTGAACCCTTACAAAGTTACATTTATGCAGTACTCAGAAGAAAAAAATTCATGCTTACCCTAGAAGGAAATATTTATGTGTATATTTATATATCTATAGCTGCATGGTTGAACAAGTAATAGGGAAAATGAAAAGAAAGTTGAGTTCAGTTATATCAGCTTTTTGAAGACTTATATATGAGCTTTTTTTTTCATTGATCTTTTTTTTGCATCTGACAGAGGTTGTAATATTCTGCAGGAAATTTACTTATTTTATCTTTAAGCAACTTCATTGGTGAAGAAGCCAAAGAAAAGCTGGGGAAGGCTTAAAGAGGTTGTTTATATAGTGGAATTCTTACTAAACAGAAGAATAAACTTTGTGAAACTGGATATTATTAATATAAAGTGTGTAAAACATCAATGAAAATATTAAAAAAAAACTAATGAAATGCCTATCACATCATACCTATAAATGCATGCAAGATGGTAAGTTCTTTTCCTTATTATTGTATATAAACTATTTACATGACCTTGATTAGTGGTCCACACATATTAAAGGTTCGCCAGCTCTGTTGAACTAATTAAAATATTTTATGTGTGTATGTCATCTGTTACAACTTAGAAATATTATATAGAGTTATTTCTTAGTCACACAAGGCACCAAAGTAATAGGTTATTCCATTCGTCACACTTTACCTAATTATCCTACTCAATCAAGTTCCAAAACTGTGTGAGTTGGCTAAAGTTAGTCCTTTAAGCTTGAGAGATTATCATGTATATACTTTACTTGGAAGTTCCAAATGAAATTTTTTGTAAGAGATAATCATGCTTAATTAGTTGTTGTTTATAAGAAGAAAACATTGGCACAAAATATTTTGTTTTTTAACCATATTATTATAATATATGAAGTATTTATAATTTTATCAAAATTGATCTCAAAATCAGAGAATCTAACTCTTGATTAGATTTTTTTTCTTTCCACTTTTTTCATTTATAATACTTGAAATTTGTACATGTGGATCATTTTTTTTTTATTTGAAGTCGTTATTAAGCTTTATACTAGAGACTTGCCAACTCTATAAATTCTTCAAGCATGTAAAAGGATATGTGGACCACTGAAAATGGAGTATGAAAATAAATTAAACATATTCACTGTTAGGTACTTCATTTCTAAAAAGGATACCATTCCTATGCAGGCAAAGAGACTAAACAACAATAAAGCATACAGACTGCCAAGCTGTCTTTGTTTTATTTCTAGACAAACCATCATTCAAGAAGTGTATCCTAAAGACTTGAGTAGGTAAAAAAAATATTAAGATGGGAATTATATATCAACTTTGACTGCAAAGTTGTTTTTAATTTTTCAAATATAAACCACTTCAAACAAAACATCATTTTAATCAAAATTAATTATAAATAATACAGATCATTTGAAAGGGCTTGTTGAACTCACTCTGAGTAACATGGATGTAAACAACTTCTGTTTTCTCCCAACCTAAACAAATCTATTTTTCAAAAATCAATGAAATTTTAAAAATTGTTAAATTCTGAATTCTACCATTTGTTATTTTTATTTTATTTATTTTAACATATGGATATTTTATGATCCAGATTTTTTTTAGATATAATGTTGAATCAATAAAGAATGAAAAGTTTATAAATAAGTTATGACAAATTTATCTTTATTTTATTGAAAATTGCTTCTCTTTAGAAGAAAGTTTCTTTCTATAGTAGAAGTTTAAGTTGATAATTGAAATCCTGATTGGGGTAAGTTAACATTTCCTTACAATTAGTTCAATCCAATGTCTTCTTTCATTAGGATTTGGAAGGGAAACGTGATAATAATATAATCATATATTGACTCTCTAGGTTTAATATTTTAAGTATTGTTAATTTGAAACTATTCGGATAGTATGGAGTTGTTTAATTAATGATACACATAATTCTAGGTAGTTAATTCTAGGTAGGTGGAGTTAATTAATTGTATCTATTTCATTCAAGTTGATTTAGATGGTAAGGAATGAGGTGGGATTTCATGTATATGGTAATTATTTGGAAATGATAGTGATATTTGAATTAAATTATGTTAAGTTATAATTAAGATTTGAGATAAGTATTTTGAGTTAAAGTGACTTACAATAATTATTTATTATAAAATTGGCATTTTAGACCATTAAGATCTTGTATGATTGGTAAAATTAAAATTTTAATTGCAAAAAATAATTGGAGATTAGTTTTCCTGTACACTAGTGGAAAATAATCTTTTAACAGCGGTTCTGGAGGGCCTACAAAGGCGGTTCTACCACCGCCGTCATTCCCACCGTCGTAAAAAGTACGCCATATACGAAGGCGGTTAAACAACCGCCGTTGTATATGACACATACCAAGGCGGTTCGTCAACAAACGCTGTAAAAAATCCTTCGCAGTGGCAGAAATGAGAATTTAAGACC
>Ga0209700_104212_pt1 | contig 26312 bp, 16 predicted proteins | sample SiratroredBW_FD_187528 | JGI IMG/M metagenome (GOLD analysis project Ga0209700, IMG submission 187528) | Root nodule microbial communities of legume samples collected from California, USA - Siratro red BW (SPAdes) (version 2) | ecosystem: Host-associated > Plants > Roots > Nodule | place: USA... | reverse complement strand
CCCAAAAGATAAAATAATATATATATATATATATTATTTTATCTTTTGGGTAATTAGTTTTGAGTGTGTGTTGATTATACAAACTATTACCCATTTTCTCCGGTTTTAGATATAACAAAAAAATTAATTAGTCACACTCATTAAGAACGATAATATAATATATTTAATTTAATGCTCGTATGAAAAATAAACTATTTTTTCTAAATTACTATCAAAAATGAAAATAGAGTTATTAAAAGTACAATAGTAATTAAATGAAAAATCTTTATTTATATTGCAGACTTAAAAGTTAATATATATCTATATCTATATCTATATATATATATATATAACTTTTTTTTAACATTTGAGATGGATAGAGTATGTAGTTGGGGGCTGAAAAATATATGAGCTTGAAATGCACAGAGATCAGACAAAACAAATTAAATATATTTCCTAATAAATAATACATTTATTTATAATACACGAACACAATCTTAGCTCCACTAGGGGAAATGCAAAATTGAATTTCTCCAGTGTCACAGCAAAGAGTTGAGTCCACCCTAAAATTTGTCTACACTCCCAATTCAGGGTCTTGCTTGTTGATTTGATCCTCATTGTTCCCTTGAAATTTGACATACTTATACCATTTAGCCATTGCTACATAAATTGCAAGATCAGCTGTGGTGAGTGCTGCTAAGAGGAAGTAAAACCTGTCCAAGTGTCCCTTATTCAAGTTTCCTGGGATCCATCCTGGCATCTCATCTCTGGCTGAGATCTTCATCACAATTGCAACAAGCAAGCTACTAACATAGTTTCCCAAAGATATTGAAGTCATGCAAAGTGCACTGCCAAAGCTCTTCAATCCATCAGGTGTTTGTCCATTGAAAAACTCTAGTTGACCCACATACATGAAAACCTCTGATGCCCCCACAAGTACATATTGTGGCACTTGCCAAAATATGGACAGTGAACTAGACCCTTCACATTCATTGCAATCTTCTATTGCATGCTTTAGCCTGAAGTGCTCCACCAACCCTGCTGAAACCATGGCCATGATTGCTAAGACTAGGCCTATTCCCATCCTTTGCAGCTCAGTGAGTCCTTTTGATTTCGTTGTTCTTGCCACTAGAGGGTCAAGAACTCGCCTATAAATGAAGATGAAAACTGCTACACTTAGAATGTCAAAGGTGGACATGCTTGCTGGAGGAATGTGGAAACTTGAAATTCTAGTGTCCATGGCATCACCTTGCTCCACAAAAAGTGATGCCATTTGAGCAAAAACAACTGAGTACAGTATGGTGCATAGCCAAATTGGGAGTAGTCTCAGTATGCATTTCACTTCTTCTACTTGTGTCACAGTGGATAGACTCCATGGACTGCATTTATTCTCCTCCATTTGTTTGAAATTCTTTGATGTGATAAATGCAGCTTTATCTAAGAACCTGCAAAATCAATGTAAATTCCATCCCTGAGTTGCTGACATATACCAAACAGATTGGACCATACTAGTAGCACTCTTTACAAATTATTATATTATAATTTAAGTTTGTTCCTGCAGGTAAACAACATTTAGATCTGATATATATCTACTTCTTCAATTCAAAATTGCTACAACATGATTTTTTGTTATGTGATCATGTATAAATTTTGGTTGATTAGAGAACAGCCGGAAAATGCTTTACCAAGATTAAGAAAAATGGTTACATAAAGAATGCATGTTTTGATTGAAATTTATTGAAATCACAAAATATTGTGAATTTCATTTCTTAACGAACTTTTGTACTATTCAACAAACGTTAACCAATAATAACAGAAAATATGTTAAAGGAGAGATTAGGAGATGGTCCTATAGTTTAGTTGGTGCCACCTCCTACTTGTGGTCCCAAATAGTTTATGAAAAAAATAGTAAAATTTGATTATGTGATAGTTGAAGATCACCTAATTATTTTTCTCAAGGGCCATTTCATAATTTTTGGTGAGAGAGAGGGATTGTATGTGTACCTAAATCCTTGGGTGTGGAGCATTTTTCTGCCTTTATTGATTGAGAATTGTTGATCTGCCTGGTAAAGTTTGTCATCTTGCAACATCTTGACATTCCATTTTCTTGCAGCAGCCACAAAAACTTGGCAAAACCTAGGGAGAGGGTTTCCACTAGGCTTGAAGTATCTGTACCTTGGTGTGCCACAGAGAAACAAAGCCAAAGCCAAAGCAGCAGAGCCAGCTGAAGCCCAGAATCCCAAAGTCCATAAGCCATCATCCTCAAAATAATTGAGTATGGTGTTGGAGAAGAGTGAGCCAAGGTTCAAAGCCAGATAAAAATAGCTAAAAAACACTATTTTTGAATGTTGTTCCCTGGGATCACCTTCATCGAATTGATCAGCCCCAAATGTAGCAATGTTAGGCTGGTATCCACCATTTCCAAGTGCAATTAGGTATATGGAAACATAGAACAAAACCGTTTGGTATGATGGGTGAGATCCACACGGTAGCTCTTTATCTCCACAACCACTTGGCTTCAGTAGGAATATGTAAGATGACACTGATAGTGACACCAAACCCTGTTACGTACAACATTTTAACTCTCATAAACAAATCCAATTATAAACAGAGTATTTACTCTACAAATGCTCTATCAATTTAGTCTCATTTTGATCAACAACTAATTATTAAAAATTTGGTTTTTTAAGGATCCCAAATTAATAATAGATAATTTTTTTTAATAAAAGAACCTATTCCGTCAATTAAATCCTTTTGAATGGGACAATTTACCAATTAATATTATACGAGTGTTGTATGTATGTGAGTATCCGATATGTATTAGACACGGACACGCCACTTATAAAAAGAGTATTCGAGCTTCATATAGCTAATAAATATGAAATTATATTATAGTTCTATTGATGATTAATTTGACGGTAACTTGTGTATGTATGTGCAATGGATAAGTACTTACAATGACAAATATGAGTTGGAAGATGGCACAGGTGATGTACCTTCCCCAGTAAGAGTCACTAAGGAAGGCTCCAAGAAGAGAAAAGATGTAAACTGTGCCTGTCCACTTGCTCACATTGTTGGCTGCATCAGCATTCTCTTGACCCATCACTCTCGTCAGAAACAACACCAGATTCACTCCCACTCCAAAGAATGCCAAAGTTGCAAGCCCTTGGTTCACTGTTACACCAACCACATAACTCAATAAATCGATCTCATTTAATCACTATTTTTTTAAAATATTAATTAGCTACTTATTTATATGCTACTTAGTTTATTGGTTGAAGTTGAGTGATACCTAAAATCAAAATTGCAGCAACCCAGTCGCCAGTTTTCTCTCGAACTGCTGGATTACCATGGCGATCGATGGCTCCATCTGAGGTGTAATCATGGTGCTCCTTTTTCACCTTTTCTTCCACTGTGTCCTAAAGTAATTTTGAAGTATGATTATTAAGAGAATTAATATATAATAATAAATTTCTCATGTATAACCATTTATGATGAATAATAGTATAGGAAGTGAAATAAGACTTTCCATAAAACATAAATGATGAAGTCATATGCAATCCGTGATCGTGATATTGCAAGCAAAAATATATTGGAAATATCAGTTCAACATGTGAGGCTAAGGTTAAAAGATCAATCAATTGTTCAGGGGAAAATAAATTAAATAAGTACTTCATATATTGTCTCTTTACACGTGTGGGGGTTCTAAATGTTAAGAGAAATTATATAATATTATACTACAAATATATACTGCAATCGTGTAAAAATAAGAGTCGGCAAAGATCACAGTTCACACTGATAAACATTGGTTAGTTTATACAAAACATATATGTTGTAATTTATATAAAATAAGAGAGAGATCTAGGAACAAAAACATGGTGAATGATATAATAGAGAAAAATAGAAAGGAAAAAAATTGCATGAATTATTACATATAACTATATAGTATGAATATGATATATATTTCATATTTCAATATTTATTTGTCACCTTTTTTCTTTTTTTATCTCAGTTGAGAACCTGCACTGCATGGTGCACCGTTCCTGTAACCAAGTATCACAATTGTACTGCCCATAAATTTAAAGGAAAATTCAACACATGACTTAATTTGCATGATATTTTTCAATATAACTAACTACACACTCAGAGTGAATCATATTGATCAATATTCATGATTTAGATACTGTTCTTTAGATTTTTTTTTACATCACTTTTAGATTTAAGGGTGCCATTTAATTTTGAAGATTGTGCTTAAAGAATAAAAGCAAAAACACTTAAAGAATCATATCTAAACATGGTTGTTTCAGAGTTTCCACAGCTCTCATTCATGTGTGCATCAAATGAAAGAAGAAGCAATGAAATAAAATGAAAAGTAAGAGCAAAACTAACCCTTCTAAGAAAGTAGAAACAAGCCATGAATGTTGGAAGAGGAAAAACTTGGAAGAGATTTGCAATAGGAAGAGATGTGATGGATGGGCATGTGCAGTATGAGTATGAAGGTTAGGCATGTGTATATATAGAAGTTAAGTGGGTGGAGATTGAAATGGTGACGTAGAAAGTGACAGAAAAATTAAAGACGGTGTGTTGCCGTTTCACAGGAAAATTTTGAAGAAGCGTGATACAGTTGGATATACATATCACTTGCTGATAACATATCACAATCACCAAGAACTCGATAGAGTATCACGTTTTAGGTGTACTCTAATTTGGCTAGCTGTCACTCATAATTACATTTTTTATACATACGTGCCCAACCTTTGAATCTTCTTATATAGTATTCACCTTTACTAGTATTTATCTTTACCTACACTATCTATAAAAAATATCATGTTTAACTTCTCGTTGTTTTCTGTAAAATCAACACACCTCATCTAAGTTTCGTCTGTCACTTAACTTTAAACTTCGTCTCTATTGTATAAATTTTCATATAAGCTTTTGGAAAAGATAAGTAACTTGGTATATCCAATGACCATATACTTCAAACATTTAATAAACTTCAACATTCATTCTGAACAAGAACATGCTCTTGCATTAATTGTTTAGTCGCCTATGCAAACTTTGAAAGCCATCACACAGATTCAAGAGTTCAATAAATTTACATTAATATGGTAATTGGTTTTTCAAATATTAAATGCTACACTAGCATTTTTCTAAACTTAACAAGCATTAGTGTTGAGTTAGTTATATAGTTTGTAAATTATCTTTAAACTTGCATAGTTTGATTAAGCGTAAAGAAAAACATGGAAGTGTAAAGAAGTTGGGAAATAATACTTGTTGCACATTATTTATAAAAGTAGAAATGATACCTATAATAGTTTGGAACTTGGTTTTAGTAAATGTGTTGTTAAAAGAAAATCCCAAGAGTTGTTGTCCTAGATTCTTACACGACAAAGCATAAAAATATGTTTCTCTGTTTTCCATTATCTCTCTTATTATACAAATTAAAATAGTTGAACTCATTAGAAAAAGGCTTTACTTTTTAACGACTACTTTCTACAAAATTGTTCATCATTCATAAGATGATACATATTCATCTTGCACTATACAAAGCTTCTAGTTTTTTAAGCATCAACGTATTTTGAAAAGGACTTGTGAATTTTTTTTTAAAACAAAAATCAATCTTTCTTGTTGTGTTTTCTTCGTGGCTTAAAAATATGTTTAGGAAAGTAAAAATTTGGAATAAATTAAACTACAGACACATCATAAATATATAAAAAGAAGGTGTACCTACCAATATCAAATGCCACATTTTTTATAGACAAGAAAGGAATGTTATTGATAAAATGATATCAAGACTTAACAAAAGGTGTGTCAAAAAATAAAGTAGATAGTATTAACTTATTAATCACACATTAACAATAGATGAACCCCAATAAAATGCAATAAGAAAGAGAATACCCCATGTCATGCAAAAGTAGGTATATACAATGCACTGACAGTAGAAACAGAGTTGAATGAAAATTTGAAAGATTGGATTTTTGGGGTGGGCAGCAGCCCTTAGCCTGTATTTTCCAAAATTGAGTCCAATTGGTCATACTAGCTTAAAGCTATATTTATTAAATGTAATATATATGTATATAAATTAGCCAAAACATTATTGAATGTCACATTCATTTTGAGTTTAGGACTCTTTGTCCATATATAATATCATTTAACAAAAGAGGTTTTGGTTATTTGTGTGTATAAAACAACTTCCTGAGTTCTATTTCCAAAAAATGGCCCTAATTACAGGAAGCAAATATGGTTCAAGTTACATGTGAACTAATAAGGAGCTTATAAATGTGTTCTAGGATTAAAAAATCAGGTTAATTGGCAGTAATGGACAAAACAGAGAGAAGCAGTGTTGGGAGAAACTTGTTAAGAAAAATCCATTTTGGTGTTGATGTGCACAAGTTGTGCAAGGTAAGCATTTGTTGGGGTGCAGCTTGCACCTTTTGTGATGAATGTGTATACATGGAGCACACCATTGCATGACTATGATCAAGATATTCATCAAAGACACCATGAGCTGGATCGCAGTTATATGTTAAAGTTTCTTAGTATAGTGTTGAAACGTGTATCAAATTGTACAGTGCAATGTTCTTGTTTTTTTAGAAAATTCAAGTCTCATTCACAAATTAAACGAAGACAAATCAATTTTTTTTTTTAATTTTATCCATATTTTAATTTTTAATTTGACAAATTAAAAGCAGGCAGTGTCATCCTGAAAAAATTGATTAAAAAACTTAATAATTTTTTTGGTTAATTTTGTGTTAAAATTGGGTTTTAGCATATGCATGGAATGTGAAACGCACGCGCCTTGTTCAATTGGTGTACGTCTTGTCTTACTTTATTGTATAGTTGGGTTATCAAAAGCGAAAAGCAATTCTTCATATACGAAAAGTTGTTGAAATGAATAATTAAATATCAATGATAACTTGTGCTGCTTATCATTTTATGGACATTCATATAAAGTTTTCAACCATGGCGGCTCAAGTTATTTTAGGTTTTAACAATTAAGAAACAAATTGCCACGTGTGGGTTTTCTAAGGTTTACATGAATCTCTTTAACTTTTAATTAAAATAGTTTTCTAGCTTCAACAAATGATTATGTTATCAATTTATGAAAAATTAAAATTGAAATTCATATTAATATTTTAACGATCATGTTTCTTTTGTAAATATCACTTCATTAAATATAACAGATAGGATTTATTTAATTTTAGACTTAATTTCAATAAAAAAAGTAGCAAATAAAAATCATATTCTCTTTAATAAATCAATTGATTCAGAGTTATTGTAGTTTAACATAGATTTATAAGTTGCCTTAATAGACTTGAATATGACTCTTTATTATAACTTATATTTTTTATATATGAAATTAGAACTTATAATTGTTAGAAATTTAAATATAAGTTTACTCTCCTATTTAATAGAAATAATAAAGTTAAATAATATATAAAAAATGTTTTATAAATTTAGTGTTTTAAGATGTTTGATTAAAGATGATATTAATTTTAGTATGACCCGTGTCTCGTTATTATTTAATCTTTTCATTGTTTAAACTAGTAAAAAAAAAATCATATTTTGAAGTTGAAGAAGAATACTCTATGTTCTTTAAATTAAAATACGTTGCTTTAAAAATTAATAATAATTTAAGAATAAATACATATTTAAAAAATAAAAATAAAATTTATAGATTCCAAATTTTGAAAAGGATAGATTTAAGCAGATGCCACATGAGTGTTACTCCCTTGGAAAATTAAAAATAAGAAAAAAAATGTAGGAAGCCCAAATCAAGCTGGAATATAACGAATATGATTTGTTTGGTAGCTTTTGGAGGCCCTACTTTAAGGCAGATTCTGTTGGTTTCGCTTTCTTTCATCAATAAGACCAATTTTGCCAGTGCGATCCAGTTTCAATGTCCTGTCTGATTTCACAAATACTATTAAAATACTTCCTAATTCTTTTTTAATTTTTCTATATTCAAATTTATATATATTATTTAATACAAATAACTTTATAACTGTACCGCCACATGTATATATTATTTGTATATTGTCGAATTATTTAGTTTTCTTTTTTTAAAGATTTTATGCCGATTATTTTGTGGCATTTGGTTGAGATTAAGGAAACACTCTACCCTAGTAGAATTTTGATTAATATATATAGTAATCAGTCATTAGTGGAACACTGAATCAATATATATTTCATAATCTTAAACAACTACAATTATGAAGATCAGGAATCTTGATATACCAGAATAAATTCTTAATAAATTAGACCACTTAAATTATTATAATATTAAATAATTTGAGAGAAAAGTAAATAAGTAAATGACATCATTAAGAATAAAAGAATATTAGCATGTGTTCTCCACAGACTAAACAAAATATTAGTAATAAACACTTTTATTATGTAATAAATTTAATATGTTTCCATAATAAAAATGGATGTCAGAGTTTCTTAGAGATTTCATTATAACAAGTTTTGAATAAATTTGAATGAATAAATATAAATATATTGAAAAGTATGTCAGTTATATGAATTGTTTTTCAGTACATAAAATAATTATGTTAATCCTGTTAACTATTTAAGGATTAGTTTAAATTTTATATTACATAAAAATGAAAAAAATTAAATAAAAAATATAAACATTTATAAATTTATTGTCTTAAGTTATGAGTTGAATGTAATATTAATTTTATATGATATCTGATTCATTTCTCATTATTAAGAGATTTTTTCAATTTTTAAAATAAAAATATCAAATATAATTTTTGGGAATGAGCGATTTTCCAAGCAAATCCATGGGAAAATGAGTACAGTTGTCGTAGAGAATTGTTAGATATAAATCTGCTTTCTTCCACTCGCATTTCAATGTACACCCCAACTTTATTTCTTTCTAATGTCTTTATCATTCGACTCATACTCAACTCTACCATTTATGTCTTTTTCAAGCTTTCTCTGTCGTCACCAAAAATGCCTCCAACCAATGCAATCATTAAAATATACCTGGCTACAATAAACTCTTACGCAAACTGGTAAAAACACAAATAATATATATAAGACATCTTCGTTATAGAGTTATTCATTCAGAGCTGTTTATTATATATAAGATTAACACCTTCAGCATTCTATTCAATTATACTTATATTTCTTTACACTAATATTACATTCTATTCAATATACATGTATAACTAATTGATTATTTTATGTTGAAGAAAACAGCCCCTTAACAGACCATGGATGCACGAGCAACAGATTTATATATAGACTCAACAAAATCGAAAAAAAAAATAGAAATATAGTTGTCCCTAAATAGAATGGAGTCATTGCAATTTACTCTAAATATCAATTATTATGTAAATCAAACTAGTATTTATTTATTCTTATAATATCGTATTATTTATTGTATTTAATGTTTTCCTCTCGATATATATACGTAGCTGTACATGAACTTATATAAAAGGTATGAGAAATATGAAAAAAAAATAAAAGTAACATAAAAGAATAGATACTACTCACTAGAGCAAGACATGTATAAATGTGACTCATCTTTGGTGGCAGTCACGACACAAGCTTGAGGGTGATATAACATGTTATTTTATAGTAAGGGCAAAAAATATCTTAATTGAGTCCGAAGAATAATATCTTAATAAGATCATCGGTTGTTTAGTACATTTTAATCAGAGTTTTCTAAAATAGGGTTTTAAGTGAAGGAAGTACAAAATCGACAATGAGTTTTTTTTTTTTTTAAATAATGGGTGTTAGTCTTTTGCTTTAGTTTTATTTGATAATGTGTCAATTCAAAGTTTCGAGTGATTTCCTATTCGACGTAAATTATATCTTCATTTTTTTTTTGACTTTCTTGAATGAGTCTAAGGGTCTTGAAAGGTAGATGTTCTTGAATAATAAAGAGTTAATTAGTTTGGTCAGTGAGAGTTCTGATGAGTCGAGTCTTTATATGATGGTCGAGATATATCCGATGATGACGAGATCGGTGTTTAAAGTGTCAAGCCTCATTTGAAAATTTTAAAGGAGGTTGACGAGGAGGCCAAGAACAACCTTCTTCTAAAGAATGATTATGAATATATTAATCTTCGAATGTATGAGTATTTTTCAATATATATATATATATATATATATATATATATATATATATTAACCAAAATATCTTTCAATGACTTTTTTTCATTTGATATTATTATTTATCACCAAAGATTTTTCAACACTTTTAGTAAGTGATTACCACAAATGTTATCACCATCCTGTGCCATAACCAGTTTTTTCTTCAACAATTTTAGTCCTTTCAAACAATTTTTATTTTAAGAAATCATTATGTACTTTGAATAATTCCCGTTTTGTGTCATGCATTTTGATTATTTTTAATATGCTTGACTCATGATACACATGTTAAGTTAAGAGAAAAGATCAAAATATGATTTAGAAAAAAGATTGATTATTACTCTATTAAAAAAAGATCATGTTGAAAACATGTAACAACTTTGTCAACTTTAACAACCAAAAACATTGATATGTATACTAATTTTCTTTAAAAAGATCTTGTATTTGATATGTTTAACAAGTTAGTTTCATATTACATATATCCTATCTTGAAGAAAATTTTATAGATGTGGTTTGATTATATATGATATAATTACATTAAATATGATGATATGATATGAATTGATAAAGTAATATTTTATCAAATATTTTCATTATTAGATATTAATTTTATTTTTTATTATTTCATCTCTAATTCAAAATAATAGAAATATTAATTTGATACACAACTATATATTATATTCTGTTTTAGTTGTTCCTTCTCACCATGTTATCTTTATACGATTTATTTTGATACTGACCCTTTTAACATTTAATAATCATACACTGAAATTTCATCTTACATTTGCCTTCTTTATTTACCATTACACATTATTAAGGTGCCTTAATCGTTTTTTTTTCAAGTTTGTAGAATAAAAGAAATGAAAACAAAAAGTTGATAAAGGAAAAGGCAAAAAGATTAACTTCAAAACTATTTCACATGTCAATGTAAGACTTTTCAACCATGAAAGAATAAGATACAAATAATTTTAAATTTCATACACAAATTAAAAAAGTTGCATATCTCAAGTCAATAGCCACAATAAAAATATTTTTTAAAATCAGTAATTAGATTTTAAAGAATAAAAAAAATTAGTATAGCATTGATTAAGTAAATAAAAAAAGATGAAAAAAAAAAAAAAAAAAAAAAAAAAACAATTCAAGATAGTGTACTCTTGGTGATACCAAATTACCAAACCTATACCTATCATTCCTAATCAAGCTTATAAGAACAACTTGGCAATAAAAGGATCAAACTCCCAATACTTGGGGATGTACAAGTAGGAAATGAAAAAAGAAGGTTTATTTCCATTTCAAAGGTAAAGTTGGGATAAATTTGTAACGAGTGAAATTTGGACGAAGCGTGATAGAGTTGGACACTTAGCAATCAATAAAATCACATGACACATTTCATCGATAATCTAATAACATGGAACACAGTTGGCAAAAAATCATGTTTTACGTGCATCTCTTGCTAGAAAAGTTGTCAATGAAAATGACATATTTGAAATGAGCATGCCCAGATAAACTTCATATCTATAATTTTCGTAATTATATGGTGAAGTAAACCACGAAAAGGACAGTGATTTTACATTTTGATTTCATCGAAATATTTTTTTTATAATTATATTATTAATACAAAATATTTATAAACTTATATATAACTAAATTCGGTAAAAAGAACTTGAAGATAAATAAATAATAATCAAGACAAGGTATGTTCTGTTAATAAACTACTAATTTGGCTGGTCTAGTATAACCCTATCTTTTAAGTAATCGTTAAAGTAAAGATTATACAATTCAAAATATTGAATATATATCAATTTAGTGTCTGAATAAGTATTTTATTAATATTGAAAAACTTTTTTGAAACATTCTTTTTAAATTCGAGAGACTATGTGACATTATTTTTCATATTTAAAAGAGAGAATAATATTTTAAAGAAAAATGATTTATTATATATAGGGTCGAGTGATCTTGAAATCATGCTGCCCACCACGAGTCAAATAGAACCTCTATAGCTTACTCCTCTTAACTTCAATTACCAAAAAACTATATTGGCTCTACTATTTATATTTAAAAAAAAAGAATTATTTTGAGAAAATTTTGGACGATTATATTTCAAAAAATCTTATAATTTTGATTCGAAATATCTAGACAAGCAAAAAAAAAAGTCCAAAGGAAATAACTTGGTTTCAATATTGTCAACTCATCTTTCTCCTCCAACTTTCTATGTCTCTATCTTCCTCACTTTTTCTTTTCTTTTCTTTTCGTTTTTTTTACGTCAAAGCTTTCAACTTGGCTTTAAGGAGACAGGGGACACGAAGTCAGTGTCATAATCTTAACTTTGAAAAATAGAGTTCAATTGGTCAAATTTCACTAGGTCCAAATTTGTTAGGTTAGTTTCCTTCAAGTCCAAATTGGCTTCAATATGATCGTGAAACGTGAAAGACACTTACCCCACAATATTCATTTGGCCTACATCACAACTTTTTACTTTTGGTGCAACTTACAAAAGCTTTTATTGGTCGTCAAAAGAAAAGGGATTTCCACCATTAATTGCAATGTACAAACTGTTAAAAACTATAAATAAATAAGCAGAAGCAGGTGTCTTTTCCCTTTATCATTTTGTGGTTATCTGACTCATCATTGTGAAAATTTCCAACCCCATTTTATGGGTTTTACCTTCTCTAAGCACAGCTAGATTACGCCACTAAGTTGAATTAGGAAAAAAGTTGTGTTAATTACTTATGTTAATTGGCTAAAGTGTCCCTTATGGATAGTGCAACACAAGTGTGTTTATTACAGTTAAAAAGGCAAATTGGCCAAAAAATTTAGGCCATTGAGAAGAGTCGGTGGAACTAGCCGATTAACATACAACATAGTAGTTGGCTCTTTTTCTTTTGTGCAATTATGATCTGTTCATACATTATATAGTTAAAAATTTTATCGAAAAGTTCAGCAGCATTATTATATAATGGTAGATACTCCAACACAATAACTTTTTCCAGTAGCACTTGGTAAATTTTACAAGCACCAACAAACTAGAGTATAAACTTTTTAATCATATACTCTTTTAAGATAAAATTTGCCTATTATTAAAAGATGTTTATATTAACAATTAAATTTTTATCATAAAGGGAGTATCAAAAGAAATAATCTTAACATCTAACATTTTTTTGTGTTAGTATACATACACGAATAATCTTGAAGTGTATGAACAAAACAAAATGTATGCTTTATTATAAAATAGGTGTAATATATATACTTGTACATGAAATGCATCATGGAATAGAATTACAACTACTTCTGCTTCAATAAGAGAAATATATATAGATTTCTCCCTTATTGCAACAAGACCATATTTAAATTATCATCATGTCTACACTATAACCTCACGATTTTCCTTCTTGATGTCTTCTAATTCCTCGTTTCCTTCAAATTTGATATATTTATACCACTTGGCCAATGCAATATAAACTACAAGATCAGCAAGTGTTAGTGCTGCTAAGAGGAAGAAGAACCTGTCCAAATGTCCGAGGTTTAGGTTCCCCGGTATCCAACCAGGTATGTCATGTTTGGTGGAGATTTTCATCACAATAGCAACAAGCAAACTACTTACGTAGTTTCCTAGTGATATTGATGTCATGCAAAGTGCACTGCCAAAGCTTTTCAATCCTTCAGGCGCCTGTCCGTTGAAGAACTCCAATTGAGGCACATACATGAAAACCTCTGATGCTCCTGTCAGTACGTATTGTGGCACCTGCCAAAATATGGACATTGAACTAGACCCATCGCATTTATCACAATCTGTTATTGCATACCTCAGCCTGAATTTCTCCACCAACCCTGCTGAAATCATGGCCATGATTGCAAGGACTAGACCAATTCCCATCCTTTGAAGCTCTGTGAGTTTGGATTTCATTGTTTTGGCCACAAGAGGGTCTAGAGCGTGCCTGTAAATGAAGATGAAAAATGCCACTCCTAATATGTCGAAGCTGGACATGCTTGCTGGAGGAATATTGAAACTTGAAATTGTAGTGTCCATGGCATCTCCTTGCACCACAAAGAGTGATGCCATTTGAGCAAAAACAACTGAGTACATAATGGTGCATAGCCAAATTGGGAGTAGTCTTAGTACGCATTTCACTTCTTCTACTTGTGTCACAGTGGATAGACTCCATGGACTGCGTTTATTCTCTTCTATCTGCTCCAAATCTTTTGATGTGATAAATGCTGCTTTATCTAAGAACCTGACAAAAATCAGTGCTAATTTCATCAATGACTTTGTTAACACTCATAACCTTTTTTTCATATCTCTTTTAGCTAGTCAACTAGAATGAACTAACTCATCTATCTTGGTTTTTTTGTTGTCCAGATAAAAGCTTTTCCCAAATGAAATACTGATTTGAATAACAAAACAGCATAGCAGTCTATTTATTACTATATCCGGGTTTTGTCTAACTTATTCATTTACTCCTAAAAAAGTAAGAAATAATTCCAAATGTGTGTGAGAGGGTGGGGAAAATGATGATGTACGCACCTAAATCCTTCTGTGTGGAGCATTTTTCTCTTGCCATTGGGTGAGGATTCTTCAACCTCAAAAAGTTTATCTTGAGCTGATACCTTAACCTTCCATTTTTTTGCGGCAGCAACAAAAACTTGGCCAACTCTAGGCAGAGGGTTTCCAACAGGCTTAAAGTATCTATACCTTCGTGTGCCACATAGGAACAAAGCCAATGCAATAGCAGCAGAGGCAGCTGATGCCCAAAATCCCGAAGTCCATTGTCCCTTATCCTCAAAATAATCCAACACAGTGTTTGAGAAGAGGGAGCCAAGGTTCAAAGCCAAATAGAAGTAGCTAAAAAATGCTACTTTTGAAAGCTGTTCTTTGGGATCCCCTTCATCAAATTGGTCAGCCCCAAAGGTGGCTATGTTTGGCTGATATCCTCCGTTTCCCAAGGCAATTAGGTATATGGAAACATAGAAGAAAGCCGTCTGATATGATGTGTGTGATCCACATTGTAATTCTTTGTCACCACAACCACTCGGCTCCAATAGGAATATGTGAGATGTCATTGATAATGAAATCAAACCCTGTCATATGAAAATCATTAATTCTCTTCGATATCGTCACACTAAACTCTTTCTTGCTCATGTTTAACTTGATTCAAAGTTTTTTTTTTTTAGAATTTAAAGTTTATGGTTTAGTTAATATGTACAATATGAATATCAGATAAATTATTTTACTTAAATCAAATAGTACTATCAAATCTACTGTTAGATATTCTACCGAGGCAAGTAAAAAGTGTGAATACGCACATAATTTAAACTTGAGCTGAGGATATGAATGGGTGACAATAATTTATGGAATTAAGATGAAAGTTATGACTAGCTAGTTTTGGAAAGTTTGGTTGAGTTGTGTGTGAGACGTCCCAAACCACAATTTGGTGTAATATGTTATCATTTTTTGACATTTGCTTAAGCTATGATGACTTCCAAAATCAAAACCAAACACGCTAGTTAGCCCTAATGAACTAGGTTAGGAGAACATTATAATGGACAAATCCATGATCTTGAGGAAGAAAACATTTTTGCTGAAGTTAGATAGTTAGAAAATATAGGCTTGTGATAGGTATGGTATGTGAATGTGTTTGGTTTTGCTTTATTGGGAAGGTGCAATGGATAAGTACTTACAATGACAAATATGAGCTGGAAGATGGCGCAGGTGATATACCTTCCCCAGTAAGAGTCACTAAGGAAGGCTCCAAGAAGAGAAAAGATGTAAACTGTGCCTGTCCACTTGCTCACATTGTTGGCTGCATCAGCATTCTCTTGACCCATCACTCTCGTCAGAAACAACACCAGATTCACTCCTACTCCGAAGAATGCCAAAGTTGCAAGCCCTTGGTTCACTGTTACACCAACCACATAACTAAATAAATCAATATTATTTAATCACTATTTTTTTTTTCAAATATTTAGCTACTTGGTAGATTGTTCTCTAGTTTTACAACAGTTTATACAATAATATTTTTGTCAATATTCTCTTCTCATTAGACTATTTAGTACATGTATTTTTCTTTTTCTTTGTTGAGTGAATGGCTGTACAAAAACATATTTTTCCTATGAAATTGTTCAAATAAAATATCAAAAAAACTAGAATAACACTTAGTTTTATAATTATTTGGCATGATTGTGTATACTGTATAATTTCTCTAAAAGTTGAAATGAATACTTGAATATATATGAGTTTAGTTAAGTACCTAAAATCAAAATTCCAGTAACCCAAGTACCAGTTCTTTTTCGAACTGCAGGATGACCATGGCTATCAATAGCTCCATCTGACGTGACCTCGTGGTCTCTGTTCATCTTTCCCTTCATTTTGTCCTAAATATTATCATCAAATAATTAGTTGTTAATTAGTTTGACCGGAATCATAGCTAGGACATACTATATGTTATTTTATACGGCTGAGGAAGGAGGACCAAGTGTCATATTTACTATAACTTAGTTCAAGATGGTATTTAAAAAGTTATTTAATTAAAAAAGCAGGCTTAGGCAATAAATTTTTTTGTTGAATATGCTTGCTAATTAGTTAAGTATAAAATTGATATATAGTTTTTGTTATGATATTTCAAAAATTATATATTTTTTAATTATTTTTTTAAAAATTGACCCATGAACCTACATGAAAAATTAGGCCCGTTAACTTATTTAGGTATAAGTGAATGATCTATTTATAAATGATTTTCTGAATAAATTTAACTTTAAGACAAATTAAGTGTTTAGGAATTTCACATGTCAAGGAAAAAATATTCAGTTATTATATGTTGGGATTAAGTTAGGCTTAAGCTAACTTTTATTTGGCAAGTTCTTATATTTACTTTAAAAATATGAATTATAAAAAGTAGTAATGTTAGAGTAGGTATTGTTATTTAAGGGAATTAATATTTATCATTAAAGGACCGGAAATGAACAGTCAGAATATATGAGTGATATATAGATGGAGATCCTTTAGAAAACACCATAACATATATGAGAATAGAAATAATCTATAATGAGTCATTTACTAGATTTTAAAACCTTTACAGTTTAATATTAAGTTTGTATAAGAATTGATATATTTTTTCTAATAAAAAAAATTAAAGGATTGAAAAAAAATTCAGCTGTTTTTTGGCATTTAATAATGATAATTCAATGTTTGAATCCGTGGATTTATCAGATGTAGGACTAAGGAAAAAAGAAGAAAAATTAAGAAGGCAGGGAAAGATAGAAATCGTGCATGCTCATATAGAGTGAACTTTATTTCAACTTTTTTATGCGTAAAAAATTGAATGTACCAGCAATACTGTGGAAAAAACAAGTGCATGAAAGATTTCGAGAATAGAACTCTTGAAATATAAATCATTAAACAAAAAGAATAAACATGCCCTGGAGGAAATTGGAGTGTGGTAAGGCAAGCATAATAAATGAAGCATGATTAGTATCTGCATAATTGTGTTACAAATACAGAAGAACAATTCAGCAATGAAATGCATGCCCAGGAGGTTTTTGATGATCCATTTGAAGTTTCACTCGTTATTACACGTGCTTACGTGTTTCACAATATTCATGCATGCATTAGGTCAAGTGAAGATCATTTCAACTACTATGATAAAAGAAACATTGAGAAACCAACGAGAATCACGAAATGAAAATTTTGAAAAAACTGAACTTACCTTTTTATTAAAATACAAACAACCCATTACTGTGGTTAGTCTTGGACGTTAAACAGTTGATGTGAAAGAGATAAGTGTTTATTATAAGGAAGGGAGAATTGAAAAATGATAGATGAGAAGTTGAAGAATATTGAACATGTATATATAGCAGTTGGAGTAGATTTAAGCTTAGGATCTATATACGACAAACAAATTAAAGAGAAGGTTAGGGAAAGAAAAATGGAAAAAAGCATGATACAGTGTTTTTCTTTTAGAAGAACGTGATACAGTTTATCTTTTAGGTATACCTTAGGCATGCTGTCAGTCGTAATTAGGGCATAGTTGAAATAATTGTGCCCAACTTGATTCTTCAAATTATATAGGGAAAATATAAAAATGGAACCCTAGTTTCTAAATTTTTATACTCTTCAAAAGTTTGATTTTAAACATTTTACCTTTTAAAATTTTAGTCCTTGTTAATTGGAATGTGGTAGCCAGTTAAATTATTTTATGAACTATTAATCTAACTTAAAGCTATGTGATTAATGATAAATTGAATCACTCGTTCTAGTTTAAGTTCACCGAGCTAGGGTGAAAATTCGGATTGGGATAGACAGAATTCCTTTCAAACTTAAAATTGGATGGTTCACCCTAGATATTTGCTAGGTTATTGGGATAAATTTGATTTTATTATATAATAGATAAAAATTACATTAAGGTATATTCTGTATATTTTTTGTTATGATTAACGTTTATTAAAACATGTCAACTTTAATCCTACTTATATTATAATGATTAACGTTTGTTGTTTATACTTGCGTATTTTTAGCATTATATTGTGTTGAATTGCGTTACATTATGCAGTGGCATGGGTCAGTTATGTCATTATAGGTTTTGTTGCTTCTAGTATTTGAACAGTGTTATTTAATGCAATTTTGTATAAGCATTGTGCAATAATGTTACAAATGATATCGGCCACAAACTTTTGTCACATCTCGGCCTCACATTACATTAATCACTATTCACATCTCGGCCTCACATTACATTAATCACTATTTAAGTATGAGATATACTTGATTGTTAAAACAAGTAATTAGGTAAGGTTCATGGATGTAAATTTTCTAATAGAAGAAAATACCAAAGATTGAATAGAAAATCTTTCATAAGATATTATATATAGGTTGAAGATATCAATATATGTAATTTATTATTACGAATTAGTAAATGAAAAAAATATATTGAACAATAAAAAAGAAGTTGTAATAAGAGAGTAGATTTGGTTTTATAAGGTAATTTTAGTATTTATAAGAATATTTGATGGTTAATATAGGATTAATTTAAATAAACTATATGGTATCAACAAGAAACACAACAAAAATATTCATTGACAATAAATATGACAAACATCCATTATCAATGATTACTTGGAGTTCAAGAGAATCATGTGAGTGAGACAATAATATTGTAGGCTGAACTTAAGAGAAAATTGGACGACTTAAAAGATAAAGACGAAAGTGTTGAGCTAGTTCACACAAGTGCTTGAAACTGGCTGAAACTAACTCAAACCCATGTCTTCTGAGCAATTCAAGAGAACTTATAACTATTAAACTAGAGAAATTTTTTTCAGTCATATTATAATTATTATCATTTTTTATTATAAAACTGTGATTATTATTATTACAATTACAATAATTATAATAATAATTATTATTAGATTTATTATTAATATTATTATTAATTTTGTTATTATTATTATTATTATTATTATTATCGACAAAATAAATTCGTCGTTAATTTGATGGACAATTTATCGATGTATTATATTGTTGCTAACAAATAATTTAGTCGTAAGTTTTTTCGTCAGTAAGGTCTTTAATAAATTGACAGCAAAATTTTTTCTCGGTAATGAAATTTTACCGACGGATAAAATTCTATCAGTAATTTCAGTTTTCTTATAATGAACGTGACCACTGTGAATCATAATCCTCCTCCTAAGATGATAACCATACATTTGAGAACTCCTCAAAATCTGAAAATGAATATATTAATCACTTAATATTCAAGTACAGTTTCACAATTAGACACTTTTCGTACTCAAAGCGCTTCCAAGTGGTCCCATACAGAAATGACTCACCCTCTACTTATAGAAATCAAAACAATAACAAAACAATTGTCACATCTCCCATTTGTTAGATCTTTCTAATCTAACAATTACAATCATACACACTTCTACTTCCCCATTCAAATCATCTTTGCAGCATAGTCATTAATTCAACTACCAAAACTCATGTGTTGGTGTTTTCACCTTAATGGCTCTTTGATAACTTGTTGCCTTTAAGATTGAGGTCAATACACAAATAATATCCCGAGTGTGATCGACCAAATATATACAATTTTTCTTTTGAAAACTCATCATCGCAATGAACTCCTTGAGTTTGGGAGTCGTATATAGATGAAACCTAAGATACTTTTAGCTAAAGATATGAAAATATCCTTTCAAAAGACTCTCATGATAGAAAAATCCTTAAGTTTAGGAGACTAGTGTATAATCATGATCTAATATGATATTGATCATAAACACTCCTAATATCTTAACATATTATAATTCACATTATATGAGTAACTAAATGATTATTATGATGATCTAGATGCATAAACAAAACCTATACAGGTAAATATCTTTAAAATATTATAAATAAATAAAGATCTCAAATGCAGGCATTGTTTATTATTACACATTTATTATCTCATATTTATCTCAATAAAGTTAAGTATTGAAATATCTTTCAAAATATACTCATTCATTGAATAAAGGAATAAAAGGAGAAGAACGTTAAACATTAAAAAAAAAACATATAACAAGGAAGAAAATATTGATTTTTGATTTTATAAAATCATTTTTGTTAGGTATTCAAGTGTGAGTCTAAGTCCCACATTAAGTAGAAGAAGTGAGAAAGTTGAGCAACATATAAGAAAGAAGACCTACAAACCTAATGCCTTAAGGTTTTGGGTTGAAGGTGGTGTCATTCCCTTATGTGTGGTTTGTCTCAGTTCTCATTCTTGTGAGATCTCCTCACTTTTGCCCCCTCAAATTATCCAACAATTTTGATTCTGGTAAGAAAAACAAGTGATAAATCTTTAATATAATATTGAAATACGTATTAAATCTGTGAATATGTTGAAAGAGTTAAAAGGATAAAAAAACTATTTAATAAGTAACAATTAGTTTATGCATAAATTAATTTATACAATATTTTTCCACATAATTTAAAAAGAATACTTTTAACTTATATATAAACAAATTAACTAATAAAGAATTCTTTTTTCTTATTTTCTTCTCTTATGTATTTATATTTAATAATTAACATTAGTTGGATATAAAAACAAATATAGCATCTTTATGTTGGTCATGTTTTCAGCAGATAAAAACTGTAACGTCCCATAAAATAAAACATGTATACAACTAAGTATTCTACTAATCATCATTAAGGTTCATCAGCATACATTCATCTTTTAATCTAAAATATTTTAAAATCATACATTTAGAATTCTAGTCAGACTTATTTACAGTACATTTTTAAAATTTTTTCAAAATAAGTCCTATCACTATCAACATCACTTAGCTCAAGTGATCCTCCACAGATCTATCTGCAGCATCATCTGCTCCCGTGTCAAAAACACGATTATCACAGACAGATACCAAAACACAAGCACAACAAAATAAAGGATAAGCTAACCAATTTTAAGCAATTCAAAGTCATTCAATCAAATGTTAGGGTTTAACACAACACAGACACCTCAAGATCATCCATCTCAGTCAATGTCATGCATCATTACAATTATAAGAGACTGACACACTACAGGCTTGACTCTACTTTCGGAAGACTAGTGCATTGAATTGATCCCAAGATATGAACCTGCCATACATCTCCAAGTTGTGAATTCACACAGCCTCTACACAAATGAGTCCTCAATCCTGTATGACAGGGTTAGTCCCCTTGAGACTTGTCTGACCAGCTATGTTTCAAGCTGCAGTGACCCAGTTCAGACCTCATTTGACTCTTACCACCTAGTAATGATAATATATTTGATTCTTACTACTAGTAAAGTCAGGATATCAATTGTTATTGATCATATCCTTAGACAATGCACTTCCTAATTGACCTAGGCACATGTATTTTCTTTCCTGAAAACACTATACCTAGATCTTGACCAGCTCCATCAACACTTCTACTCATGCATTCATTCACTTTCAATCTAAATCTCAACCTCAATCTCAAAAATGAAAGAAATCACTAAGCCATCAGTACAATTAAATTTAAATTATCGATTAATCTATTTTATTAAATATGTACATTGCATTGCAAAATAATCAAACAATCAAAATAAAAAGCCCAACAATTTTTTTTTACGGTTTAGTTTGAGAGAAAATGTTCTCACTTGAGCGAAAATTAACTCGCTTGAGTGAAAACTTTCTCGCTTGAGCAAAATTAGTCTAGAGAGCACTCCAGCTCCAGGCTCATTCTCGCCTTGGCGAAATTACTTCGCCCGGGCAAGAATACCTTCTTGACTGGATGAAAACAATCTAGAGAGCACACTTGCTCCAGGGCCATTCTCACCTAGACGACTATACCCTCGCCTGGGCGAAATTGAACCCGAGAGCACCTTTTAGGTTTCCAAGTGACTTCACCTGGGCAAGATTGCCTAGCCTGGGTGAGATATGCAGAATACAACAACTTATAAGATAAATCATGCATTTTTTACTACCTTAGAGCTACTACACATCAGATTAATTAATTGAGCAAAAATTTACTTGCATACCATTAATTTTCACAGAACCACATCATACTTGCAAGAATCAATTATAACTAAAATTTAAAGTAAAACTTCATGCAAGCAGGAAACCATCACAATTGCATCTCACATACACCAACGAATCAAACCATAACCTACACTCATGCTCAAAATAGACAACAAACAGTGAGCTTCCCTTACCTGAATAGCAGTGGAAGTTCTCTCTAATAATCCCAACAGCCTAAGATCCTCAAGAACTTGAATCTGCACCAAAGGACCTCTGATTAACGAACAGCCTAACACACTAGGAAACTGATCTCACATAGGCACCGTCTGACGATTGAGCTCACATAGGCACACAGTCTGACGGCTTAGAGGTCGCATGCAAGCTCAACAAGCAGAGAAAAACTGAAAACCTAAAACTAGCTCTAATGAAAGGAGGCAGAAAATGAACTTACTCTAATGGAAATTCTGATTGAGTAGACTTGCTCTGTTCTCCGTCACGAGTCCAGCGGCGGACTTCGCTCGAGAAACTGATGAAGGCGGATGCAAAGACTTAGAGAGAAGTAAGAGAAAAGGGAAGTCAGGTTTTAGAGAGATGGTGGCTCGAGTGGGAATGCGACTTGACTACTAACTTTTTTTATAAATACGTATTTTTAATTTAATAATATAATAATCAGGTACTTATATTCTACTTTTATCAGTTATACTCAAATGACAGATTTTCTAGATTGTTACGAAAAAAAGGCTTTTTTGGTTCTATGTTCTTGGTATATGGTTACTAAAAAAAAGGATTTTTAAGTATTTATTACATTAAGATAAAAGAAATAATTAATTTAATCTTTACCTTCTTAAATGTATAACTTGCTATTGTTACATTACGAACAGTAGTTAAGAAATTAAAAATACTTTTTCTTATAAATGTAATGGGTGATGTTAGATCTGTGTTAATTCCTTGACTATCTGAACCACCTAATGAAATTGCTTTTGCTAACACAAATTAAGTCTATGGGTCAATTGTTAACCTTGATTTAAACTAAGCTAAGTAGCTTTTTGGGTTGGTCCTATTTTCAAGTAAATGCTGGTTTTACTTTCTTACATCACTATGATTCCTTTTCAATATATATATATATATGGTATTTACTGTTTTACTTGTCGCATTGCATCTGACCGTATTTGGTGTTCCCATAGTCCATAGCGTAATCATCAAGTTACGTTATCTAATTAAATAGATTATAATTAGTCAAAAAATAAAGGCATGTTTAGTTCTATATAATATTAAAGATAACAAAAGAAGGAAAATAATATATATATATATATATATATATAATATTAAGTTTGTAAGATTGGTATGTAAAATTATATCAAATGTGTTAATCAACATGTAAATAAGTTCCAATTAATGATCTCAAATTTGAGTATATAACATATGTATCACTAAACTCAATTCTATCCAAAATTCAATATTTTTTATTTTTATTATTATCAGTAAATCCAATCCAATCCAAAATCTAATACTTTTTATTTTCTTTGGTTATCATAGTCCAATTTAACTCAAAGTTCAATTTTTCTTACTTCTATTAGGTATATATTATTTGATAAATTGAATAAATTATTTTTATGCAAATGGATGCTAAAAATTCTTAATATATTTTTTGTAGGTTCAAACTCACTCGTTTACTCCGTACATTTTGCAGTATTTTTGTTTAAAATTTGAACTATACAATTTGTAAAAATTAAAAACGGTTTAAAATTTAGACTATACAGATAATTTTATTTTGTAATACGGCTGTATTCCGATACGAACTTAAAATGACATACTCATCCACATGCTCTAATAATAAGTAAAAAATAACAATAGAAATAGTATTATATATTAAGCAAAAGTATATACAGGTAATTTTATAATAAGGATAATAACATTTAACGGCAACTATTCTTTCATACGCAACATATGAACATTTTTATTATTTCTGTGTGAACTTTCATTAAATACTCGAACAATATATATTTCTTCCGTTGTTAATTACAAAAATTTTCAACTAACTTATAATTTAAAGAGAAATAATTAAATTATTTAAAAAATAATGAATTAGACAATAATCTGTATTATTGTTTTAAAATGCTTTTTATTATATTTAAAATTAAATTTTTTGAGTGAGATTTTGAATATTTTTAAATTAAATTAAGAAAAATTGATGTCATTTATTTTAAAATATTTACTATTTTCTGTAAAAACATATCAATTAATTACGAAAATTTTATAAAAGATAATCAATACATTATTTAACCTGAAAAATTATTTTTATAAAAAGCAAAAAAAAAATTATGTAAAGGGTCTCATAAATAGGGATTGAAGGAGTATTTTTATCGTTTATAGTAATCCCATCTCTAACTTGAGTTTGGTTCTACAGTGTAGACGTAAATAAATTTTTAGGAGTTTCCCTTAAAGGCTGAATAGATCATTAGTAGGATGAACCTTAAAAAGTTGAGAAATTAATATCATATTGTTACTCTATATTTAGTAATATTATGGTATTAGAAATAAGAAGAATGAGTTAGACAGGAGAAGCGAGAAATTAAGGTCAAATAAAAGACAAAGTTTATCCATGTCATTATTATTAATTATAATTCTTTTGAACACACTTATTATTAATTGAAATTATTAAAACTTATCACTTTTTTCAGTTTCGTTTTTTATTTAATAAATTGTTATATCTAATTTAAATAAATTAAGTTAAAAAAATATACTATTATTTTTTTAAATACGACCTTTAACATTTTGTTTGGGTGGAATGATGAAAAGTGAGAGAGTGAAAAATAAAATAAAAAATAAAAAATGATACTATATAGACTATGTAAAAGAAACAAATAAATGAAAAATAAGATGGTTTTATCTATTATTAAAAAATTAATATATTATTTTAATGTTATTTAAAATTATTATTAAAAAAACACACTCATTAATTATCAATTATATATCCATAGTAAAATTATAGTGGTCATAATCAATTATAATTAATTATATATAGGTAATACTTCAAAATACATAATATTTTAATAACATAATTAATTTATATTTGTAATATAATATATAACTTATTATAGTGCTTCATCACTTCGAAACTTAAAACCAACGGTTATTTTTTTCTTAAATTTCATTAAAACAAAGAGAAAAAAAACTGCGTTGTGAAACCCACAAAAACTTCTCAAATCAATAGATATTAACGAACATAAATATTCTCCACCATAAACAAAGGGAGCATAACAAAATGTTCAAAGAATCTAATGTCCAATTTTTCTACACTCAATCATCCTAGTATCACTTTTATTCATAGAAAAAAACATTCATTTTTATTCACATAAATGTAAATTTTAAATTCATTATTATAGGAGTTACTTTTAATGACTATTTTGAAATTTTTATGTTATAATTTTGTAACTAACCTAAATTAAAGGAATGAAGAGATTGGTTATAGTCTTAACCAGCACAAAAAGTCCATCTCAAAATTATCCTAAAATCTTTAAAGATTAGGGTAGTTGAGTTTTATCAAATTCGTCACTATATCTTATTAATATATCAAAAGTCCTAAACTATAATTTTTTTAATGAAAATCTATTTGATAACCATCTCTTGTTATTAGAAAGCAAAATGAGAAAGAAATTTTTCATTAACACACCACTAAACTGACAATAACCAAAACATTTTTTAATCGAACAACAAAAGGTAAAAAAAAAAAAAGAAGAGAGAGA
>Ga0209700_104210_pt1 | contig 26320 bp, 8 predicted proteins | sample SiratroredBW_FD_187528 | JGI IMG/M metagenome (GOLD analysis project Ga0209700, IMG submission 187528) | Root nodule microbial communities of legume samples collected from California, USA - Siratro red BW (SPAdes) (version 2) | ecosystem: Host-associated > Plants > Roots > Nodule | place: USA... | reverse complement strand
CTTACTCTTTCATTTCTAAACTGTTCTTGCGCTGCTCATTGGAATTAATTGGTAATAAAATTGATTCTTGATAATCTTGAGCAAACTTGGTTTAAATTGCTATACTGCTCATTGGGTTTGGTCTTTATGATTTGAATAGAGTATAACTTTGCCTTTACAAGGTTATGTAACATCTCTGAAACTGAAAAACAATTTGTTTTTGATATTATATTAAAACTTCAAAGTGTAATCTATTTTGTGATTCTTCTGCAGAGATTGTGTCTTTGTTTTTTACTCCAAACCACAACTGATTTGTTCAATTGAATTTTGAATAATTTGTAGAACTGCTATTATTGTAGTAATTGAATTTCAATATTTGTTCTCAATCTTAGTGGCTGTCCAATCTGATCTTGATAGTAGTAGTGCTAATTCTTCTTAATTTTTTAAATCCAAAATAAATATTTCAGTACTGATTTGCAATGTGTGCAATTTGGTGTGATTGAATCTATGTGATATAATACTTTGAAATTGTGTGAGTTAATTTGCTTCATATTGTCTTTGCTGGATAATATTGGTTAGAATCATTTCTGCTGCATAAAATTCAACTGGTGTATGTGATGTTTGAAATTTGCTCTCTGCCAGCAAAATAAATCGATTTATTCGTGTCTGAAATCGATTTATTTCACCACTGCACCTTAAATCTTTTATCATTGAGATTCAGAAAAGGTTTTCTATTAACTAAACTGTTTTCAGTGTTTTAAATTGACAAAAAATCTTTTAAAGTTCAATTCAACCCCCTCTTGAACTCAGCCAAATATATTTTCACGTGTTCCGAAATATCCCAACCCATCCTACTTACCTCGAATGACGTTCTGCCGCTGTTACTCCATTGCGCCGCCGTTGTTCCACTCCTCCGCCACCGCCAACGACACAAACTTCCCATCCACACTACCACCCACAACCTTGCACCACCACCATCATCTCACCTATGGTCTCCCACCTCCATTTATTGTTTTATCAATTTTCAAAATCAAAGATAATATGATAATTTACTGAAGGACAGACTTGAAATTTTTTTAAATTTTGGAGGTGCCCCAAGAACACTTGGAGGTACCGGAAGAAGCACTTTTGTAAAAAAATATAAGCATATAAATGGGTCCAAGGCCGAAAAAACTAATTGGGACGCCTTCTTCTTACACCTCCATGATTTCGTGTTGCACCTCCGTAATATACTTAAAATGGTAAAAATTATCTTAGAATAAAATTTTATATCTTTGTGCTTTTTATTTCCTATTTTGGTTCTGTGGAAGTTATAATTGTACATCTCAGTTTGTTTTTGTACTTTTTCACATCTCTTTTATCTTATATTTTGTATATCAGATTTTAAAATTTTATATATAAAATAAACAATAAATTAAGAAAAAGAAGTTTAATTTAAAATATAATTATAACATACCGAATTTTACAATATAATATATTAATTTATACCCGATTACACAATTTGATATATATGATATATAAAATATATATCGAATTATATCAATTTGATATATAATTAACATACTCAATTATAAAATTAAGTATACAATTAACATATTACAAAGGTTTATATACATAATTAAACCTTTTTCTTAATCCGATATATATTTCATATACTAAATTTTATAATTTAATATATTATTAATATATACTAGATATCAGTATATATTTTATTATGAATTTTAATTTCATTCATATCCATTTTTATTATTTCACTAAAGACATTTTTGTTATTTAAAAAACGATCAAGGTAAAATGAGAATATGGAGCTGCAGCAAGGAGGTGTCCTGAATTGGACTGGAAGCTTCTACTAGGTGTTTTGTTTTTCCAGTTTAGTTTATCCTCTTGTACGAAAGTGATTAATTTATTTATAAAAATATCAAACATCTTAATTGTCAATTGAAAAATAAAAAATAATTATTATATTCACAATATATAATATTTATTATGATGAATAAAATAATTTAAAAAATTTATAACAATAGATGAAAAATGAAATATTGTAAGTCCACTCTTAGTGTATTTAACATATGTAAAAACATATGTAAGTCTTTAGATATTAATTTAAAATATAATATCATAGGTTATTAAAATCTTGGTAGTTAATATTAAATATCAATTATTTTAATTTAATTGGTCTCTAAATTTAATTATTACTTCTATTTTATAGTTATTTAGCAACCAAAATCTATTTTGACAACTATTTTTATCATAATTAACAAGTATTTCATTTGGTAACTAAAAATTAGTCTCTAAATACCTTTATTTGTAGTGCATCATCTACTTATCATATAATTATATATTAATTAAATAATTTTTAACACAATTTAGAAATCTTCAACCACATTATCTTAAAAATAATAAAAAAATATTTTTTAAAAACTCTAGAAAATAAATATTTATCTTTTTATCCACTAAAAACATCTCAATAATACGAACATGTATTCTTTTAATCAATTTTTATAGTTACAAAAGTCATCAATAAAAATAATATTTAGAGAGTAATTTTTATTTAAATTCATTTTTTTTATTTTCAAGAAAATAAATAAAAACATAAATGAATAAATAAGAATATAAAAATATGAGAAAAAATGAATATTAGTTTATCGTTCAATTTTATAAGCAACAATATTTTAATGTTTCACTGCTTGAATTATTGATTTTTCACATGTGAAACAAATTATGTTCCTAATCTTAATCTTAAATTGTAAGAATGAAAAATAAAATGTGTTCTTGTTTTCTTATTATGTGATTTATCTTTTTCTTTTTTTGTTACATCATTCAAAAACCAAACATCTATTTATTGTTTAGCTCAGATAAAACATTATAAGTTCCAAATATGAACTAAAATATAATAATTCTCTATAATGCTAAATTTACGTTAATAGTGATAGAATTTAATTCATTTTTTTCTTAATTGAGTTTGGAGTATGGGAGGTCAAAACTGACTTAATCCAAAAATAAAGAATAAAAAAACAATCAAAAATTTGATTTTCTTATGAATTTTTGAATCTATTCTTTTTGTTAAACCAAATGGTTTGGTTCCAATTGAAAATTCAGTACCAAATCAAAGTGTATAAATTTTTTTATTATTTAAAATACAATATTATATGTCTAGGGTTAATTAACAACTAACAAACATATACCTAGTATATCTCTTAAGGTTATTTTATAATTTGATTATATTTTACTTACAATATATTTATTAAAACATAATACAATAATTGTATGGTAATTTTGAAATTGTAAGATTATATAAATTATTTTTAAATAAAAGAGAAAGTTGACATTATAAATATAACATCTATCATATAACAATAATTCATATAATGTCTCTTTTACTTCACAAATTTTCATTATAACGTGTTTAATATTTTTTTTTTTGTAAAAAATGTTTAATAATTTTATAATAAAAATAAAAAAAGAACTAATTAAAACCAAAATAAATTTTGATTTTAATTAAACTTTATATTTAATTTAAACCAAACCAAATTAAGTCTCAAACATTGTTGCTTTAGAGTATAACTTCGTCACCATTGATATATCTTATATCATAATAAGATGACTTCTAAATATATTTTTGATTTGTTTTTTATTTTAAAAAATTGTATACAATTATAATATAGAATATTCCAATTTTAGTAATAAATATTTATATCCCCTAAAAAAAATAACGTGGATAAGATTTGGTTTTTATTAAAGATAAATTTTAAATGGTTAAAGAATAAAAAAATATAAATAATGTATAAACCTTTATTTTTTAGGTAATTAAAAGTATATCTCACTAAAATTACATTTTTCTTAAATCTCTAAGCTTAAACAATAATTAGGACATTGTTGTATTACGAAATTACATATACGATGAGGTAGTAAAGTGAAAAATGGAGTTAAGTGAATCAAAATCTTCATCAGGTAATTACCAAGTATTGCATCTCCTTTTTTCATTTTAAAGTCAATATATATATCAACTAGTGTATTAGTTTTTAGGGGGAACGTTACAATGTATTGTAAATTATGAAACAAAAGTTATATTAATATGTTAATTAAGAAAAATGTTGTTAAAGTAACACTTATTTAAATATGTTCCGTTACATTTAATGCTTGAGACTTTTTTTTAATAATTTCCTAATTAATTTCTAAATATTTACTATAATACATTAACTATTCTTAAAAACATTCCTACGTTTGTTTGTTTTTTTTTAACGTAGTAAGTAAATATAAAATATTTGTCTAATTTGCATGTCAAATTAATAAATTTTCCTTTTATATTGTTTTGAGAAATATATGTAACGATGTGACTATTTTTTTTCCAATGTATTAAGTGATAAAGTTATTACAATTGTGTAACAAATTATTGGAATTCTCTTTCTTAAATGCGATATATTTCCAATTATTAATTAGAAATATTTTATTGTCATTAAATTTTTTTATGTTCACTGATTTATTTAATTTAAAGTATATTTACAAAACTAGGCTTAATTTTAGGACACAAAAGTTTTTTTTTTCAAACTTCTTTTCTTTTATAATATTATATAAGATATTTCGAGTTTACTGATTTTATTAAAATTATAAAAAATTAAACTTAATTATATTTTACAAAATCTATAACTTTATTTTTTTTATCTTTTTCCAAAATTTCAATATGTTAGTTATTAGTAAAGAAACATGACTAAACTTAACATAGAATTTAGTGTCAATAAGTGATACTATAAGGTTTGTGAGAGATTATATGATATACACATGGTTTGTTTGAAAAAAAGAAGAAGAAAATAACATTTTATCCTTATAATTATGTTCTTTCAGGTATGTCTCTAAATGACGTTTCAACATTTACATGTGAGTCTAGTTATGTACCCAGTGTATTCTTAACTGTTTATTACATGGACAACAACTAACACAAAGGTAAACTATATAAAAAGACCATAAAAGAAAACACAAATTCCAATACTATACAATTAAACACTGAAACACATGATCACACACCATCATTTGTATCAAACACATACATCCATGTATACGAATCACAGATGAATCCCCATAATCAGAAAATTAGTCAAGAATATCTACTGACATCTTTTGAAAGATTCGTATTAAGCATTCTCCATTAAAGATTTAACACCTGACTCATTGTAGCACCTTAAGTATGCAATCTGGACTATCTTAGTATGTGTTTTGATATACTCTCAAACTCCCACATGTGGTTTGATTATACAATAACCGTCTTCCGCTTCTCACTACTAGATCTCATATTCTACATGACTTAGACATAAATGAAGCTAGGAAATTTTATTACAACATAAATCTTTACTTAATATTCACAAACAATCGTTGTCCACATATCATTTCAAATTTGTGACCTCAAAATCACACCTCATACATAATCATGTCATTTCATGTATATGATACAATTCTTTAAAAGCGATAATCACCCAAGCAAAACATCAAACATTTCTACATAACACACTTATATACAACAATTACCTTTAGACAAACCAAGTAAAGATCACTTAAATAGAGATATTAAGCTATAGTTTTGCTTGAGCAAAAATAGTTCCGCTAGGTGAAGGGGTTAGATGAATCACTCATAGAGTGACTCAAACGCTGGAGCGAGGGCATCAAACAATAATCTCACTAAAAACTATCAAGATGAAATTCAAACAGTAACCTTATCACTTAAATGTAAATATCTCCTTATATTTTAAAAAACATACTTCTATCTCAAACATTAGATTCTTCCTTTCCAAGCCGAGAATTGGTCTTACATACTACTTGATGGAGGTCTGGATTTAGATAAATATGGAAGAATCCTAGTTCTATAGATAAAAAGAAGGCTATGGAATTAACATGATCATGAAAACATCTAGATGCATGCATATCTAAAATTCCTTAGAGTCTACCTACTTATTAGGAGCGTCAGATGCACATGCAAAAGAGGTTCTTGAGTTTTATAATCAACTGAAGCACTTAAGATGTAAATGTTGTTGAAGTCATGGAAATTCCTTATATTACTAGAGACATCAAATATGTTAATGCAATTGATGTTCTTATGTCCTATGTTGAATAACTTATATGCAACCTAGGAGCTTCAAATTCACATGCAACTCACGATATTCAAACTTAGTTAGCGAAAGAATATCGTGCTACAAGGATTTCTTTTTTTTTTAAAAAAAAAAAAACTATACATGTAAACTTACTGACTAATACTCAACTATAATAACTTTCTTTACCTGAATTTTTCTTCTCCTTTAAAAAACTTTCTACTCATGTAAGAGGTTGTTCAACATGTTAAAGTTTTGTGTGTAAACTGCTCCACTAATAACGATACTTAACTCTTTAGACACAGTAAAGAGTGATTGATTTGGAAATAAAGATGATATATAAGAAACTAAGACATAAAAAGATCGCATACAAAACTTGAAAAAGTAAAAAGAGAAATATTTACATACAAGTGAAAAAAATGAAAGAAACTAGATCTTAAATCATTTTAATATTTTATTTTTTTAGTTATCTTTAACTTTATTCTATTTTCATTTTAAAAAATAAATTTGAAGAGCTCTCATCTTTCTATTCCTTTTAAGAAAATATAAGAGAATGATGAGTTTTTTTTTTTTCATTTTTACTGTGTAATGTCCGTAATAATAAGAAATTATGAATAATTGAAAAGAAAACTACGAATAATTAAAAGTTAACGACTTAAAATTATATACAATAACATCCAGAAAATAAATTATGAATGATTAAAAATTAAACGACTAAAATTGTGAAATTTGCAAAAGATAAAGAATAAATTTTTAATCAATAGAAAAAATTGTTTTTGCTAAGAACCGGTCAAGTATATTTGCGTTGACTACAAGAAAACAATAAACGTTTTCATTTAGTTTAGCGTGGTAGTTTGATAAAAGGAATAATTTAATAAAAACGTTTTAAAAGATAAAAATTATTTTTAATTCAGTAGACTGAATCGGAAATATGAAATTAATCTATTTTAGTAATCCATTCATAAAAATAGGATAGACTAATTAGTCTACAGAGTGGGTAGGTAAGTTCTTCACACAGGATCACCTAAATGAAAAGAGTTAGGTCAATATTTTAGCAATCATAAATTTCGTAAATAATTAAAGTTCATGGAACAATGTTAATATGTTTCTACCAAAATTTTGATATATTCACTTTTGTATATACAAATGGCTACCTGCATTTAAATTTTTTATAAAATACTAAAATTGTTCTGTTTGTTACTGAACATAATTTTATCTTTTGTCACTAAACACACAATGTGTTTATCTATACTAATAACTCATTTTCTTTTCATTTTTCTACATATAAGTTTGAGCAAGTTCAAGTTGTCGATGAAATTCACAATGAAAAGGTGCATTGGAGTTTGTAGATATATCTAAAGAGAGAATAACGGTTAAATTTTTTTATATCAGTTGAAGAAAGGTGATAATACTATGACTAAAATGAAAAAAAAAAAAAAAAAAAAAAAAAAAAACTTAGAATGAGGATTCACGTTAATACAACGCATTGTCCTTGCAGTGTTCTTACACTGCATTTTCATTCAAAACAATAATATTAAGGACAGTTTTGACATTTAAAAAAAACTATAAGTACATGTCGTAATTTGTACAGAAGCAACTGCCATATTTTAATCTTAACACCGACTATAAATAAAAAATCAAATAAAATATACTTATAATTAAGATATATTTTACAATGCTTGAACTGGTAAAAAATAATAACATTATTAAGATAAAAAAGTTATATTAGAATACAATGCATTAGATGGCATTAGAATACAACTTTTTTCACATATTTGCGTTTTCTTTCTGTGGTAGTTGGTTTTCCCTTTGCGTTGGTTTTACTTTACCTTTCTTCCTGCAGAGTGAAGAGAATAAATACCTTTTTCACGTTTTATAACTTTCTTCACAATTTTTCTCTTCTCTCCACACAATTTCTCTCACCTTTCTCTCTGCGCAGACCCTTCTTTCATCTCACTCTATCCATGGCTTTCAGAGTAGGAGGGGGAGGGGTAAGCTTCCTTTCATCTTTTCGCCTTTCTCTCTCTTTCTCTTTTAATTAACACTTTTTTTTTCTGGTTTATTTTTCTTATTTTGCCTGTGCTGTTATCACTTGATTTTGTTGAACTTTTATTTATTTTTGCGCTGTCTCTGTCCAATTTTACTGACGCTACAAATTTTGGTTCTTAATTTATATCTCCACTTTGTGGTTCCCAGTTTTAGTTTTATTTTTTTTTAAAATACTTTAATGCTACATCTTTGTTTAATCTCGTGTTTTTAGTTTGCTACACTCAAATCGACATTTATCATTATTCTCTGTGTTGTTTTTTTTTTTGTTTGGGTCTAGATTATGGTAGTTTGAAACTTTTCGTTGATACATTTCAGTTGGGAGTGGTGTATGTGTTGGATTTTCGGTGCTATGTTAGGTTAGAAGATGACTCAGAAATTGAAATGGGAAGGTTTTTGATCTTTCCATTGGCTTAAATTTCAATTGGTTCACTATGATGATACGGACTATCTTACAAACGGAAGGGGTCAAGCAATCAGGCTAGATCATATGCTAACAATTGAAAGTTTATTGAATATTTTGTTCCTTTGCCATGCATGAAGTGACTTGGAGTTGCAATTAACTTTAGGGTTGCCTGTATCAGAATTTTTAATTAATCCAGGGATTGGATGCAAAATAAGTAAGCGCATTTTGTGACTTTTGAAATATATTTTATTTTTACTTTCATACTGCATATGTATCTTGTGACCCAGTTCAATGGAGCTACATGTGTTAGGAATATATGATTGTATCCCCTGTTGGGTTGTTGTATTTTGTTTCTATACACGTCAAGGAAATAGCATTTTTTTCCTGACTGCTGATATTCATTTTACTGTAAGAACACTATCATTGTCCTTATCATTATCACTATTTGTAATATGGTTAAAACATTGAATTTGATAGGGGCTATAATTTAGAAGTAATCAATATGTTGCTTCAATGTAGGGAAATGCCTCTTCCGGAATGGGTGTTGCTGAGCATAGCGTAAACACGTTCCTGGAATTGCAGAGGAAGAAAGTTCATCGCTATGTGGTTTTTAAAATTGACGAGAAAAAGCAAGAAGTTGTGGTAGAGAAAACTGGAGGCCCTGCTGAGAGCTATGATGATTTCACTGCGTCCTTGCCTGAAAGTGATTGCCGATATGCTGTCTATGACTTTGATTTTGTGACATCTGAGAACTGCCAGAAGAGCAAAATCTTTTTCGTTGCATGGTTAGTCTCTTGATTTCATTTACTACTATAGGATTGCATATTATATTAACTCATTCAAATTTTCCATTCCTGATTTCTGTTAGACTGCTTTATGCATGCGGGTATAGCATTTTACTGTTGCGTCTATGTAGCTTGCCTCAAATCTTGAAATACAGATAAATTGTGCAAGCCTAAGATGTCTTAGGGCATCATGATTACTTTGCTCATCTAAAGAGGAATCTATAGGTAAAGTGGAAGCTGATGATACAATTTAAATTCTCAATAATGATGTAATTCTCTAATATATCTATATGATTCCAATTGTTTACTATGATTGTAATTTTTTTCTGTGATACGCCAATGAGGTTTTATTGAAATGAGTACAAGGGTTGCTTAACCTCTAAAAGAAACAGATCATATAAATCAAAAGCAGGTCCAAACCAACCACATTGTCTGATACAAGTAAAAGGTTCCATTTACCAATCAGAAAACAAACAAGAAACCCCTTTATTCTTCTGAGAAACCATGACTGACATTTAGCATTATGAGATCCATCAACCCTTTCATATCAAAGGTCAAGTTTTGGAAAAGTCTTATTTTTACAACAAACATATTGACAGCATATTAGAAAATATGCCAAGCATACTGTCTTTCCTCCAACATACTTCCATGCCGAAGATAATGAGATTGACCACCATGAGGCATAACTACAGAAATTCCAAGCCATGTGTAAAGTAAAGATCACACCTGACAAGACACGGAAGAGAGTGTTGTCTATGACTCCCCTCCAATAATAAAAGGGTCTTTGAGGAATCATGAACCTAACTGTCTATCATACAAAACTTAGCTTTCTATCTTCTCCTTAACCTTCTCTTTACTGAGAGATGTGAGAGGAAAATACTCGTATTTCCAATAATAAAAAACCATAAAGGTTGAACACCTGTGACACATTCATTTCTACGTAACACTACACTTCGAAACATCCAACACCATCTTAGTGTAACAAATATTCTATTATTAAGAATTCCTATTTTTGTTCTTCTTGTCATGGCCTATTCTAAACTGTCTGGAGGCAGAGAACCGAACAAGTATTTTGACAAATTCTTAAATCTCAATTTTGTGCGTGTATGTCGAATTCTGATATCTTTTGCATTCTCTAGTGTAGAAACTCGAAACGGTTTCTGTATATTTTATTTTGTGAAAAATGCTCAACAATTTATTACGTACGTAGCTTGTAGCTGTCCCGTTGGAGCTCTTATTCTAGTTTTCAGTGTATTTTTTTTTTTTTTTTTTGCGGTTGTTTATCCTTAGATCATTACTTAGTTACTAACCTAGATCTTTGCCAATCCTAAATGTTGCTAGAAAAGTATACAAAGAATAGTGAATAAGTTTGAATGACTGAACGGTTTTCTCCAGACTCTACTTATTGGAATTACAAAATTTGTAATATTTTTCTTTTCTTGAAGTCACGGGATGGATTTTAGATCCTGGTAAAGCTATAAAGTTTCTCCTTGTTTGTGATTCGGAAAAAAGGAATAAACTTAGTATAAATTGAATATATCTAGTCATTAGTTGGCATGAGAGGTTGTTTTTTATGTTTTTTTTTTTTTGTTGTAGAAGGACTTCTAATCTTTTGATTTGGGATCCACGTGATATTTGACATCTGCAAGTCGACGGAAACTTATTATTGGGGTATATATTGTTGTGTTTTCAAATGGAGTAGGGTAAGTTGTAATGGAATTGTTTACATATTTTCAAGCAAAATTGAACTTTAATTAATACCTCGTTGATGGGGACTGAATTTATTTTTCCTCGACTGCTAGACCTATCCACTGGTATGTTGCTTTGTCAGCTCTGAGACTTCTTTTTTGCGCTTAGTTGTTTTCCCTTTATTTCCAGTAGCTGATATGTTCTGTCCACATCACTAAACGTATGTGATAGTTTTTTATTATTACCTTTCACTTCACTGAACTCGTGTTTAGTGTCTGTATATGGTATCTTAAACCATCTGCTCAGTTATTTCTTTAATTTTGTGTTGATAATATTTTAGGTGTTTCGATTATTTTATAAATTGACCATGATAGCAAGATAGTCAGCCTTGAAAGAATTGTGTGGTCAGTACCAAAATATGACTCAGTTACTTTCTACTAGCTTATCTTGACATTTGCAGATAAAATTTACCTTCTATTTACTGCTGTTGGACTAAATCAGAGGAAGCTTCTCTCAAACATTTTGGCACATCTGTTATTGCCTTTATTCTTCTACTTTACGGTTTATGAAGAGATTATTTTACAGGTCTCCTTCAGTAGCCCGCATTCGCTCTAAGATGCTTTATGCAACATCCAAGGACAGGTTCAGAAGGCAGCTGCAGGGCATCCATTACGAGATTCAGGCAACAGACCCGACAGAGATGGATCTTGAAGTCCTCAGAGAGCGTGCAAACTAAGCAGCTACACAAGAGGGTCGTGTTTTTAGGTTATGTAGTTAGGGTATATGAGGCCCTGAGGGAATGATGTTGACTGATACCCTTTAGTTCTACTATGGTCTTTCTCTGTTTGGATATATTTCACTTAAACAGCTGACTTATCATTTATCAAGTGAATAACGTGCACCTGTGAAAGCTGATTAAGGGTTCCTGCTTAAGAAACTCCACTGCAGGGGAATTCCAGCATTTTCCTTATTGCCATGATGCTTCATAGGTGCAGATTAATATATGAATGGCTATTCAAAAATCAATATTCTATGAATTTCAAGTGGAAGTTGGCGAATCTACTTTTTTATTTTTTAATCCACGCAGTAAGGAGTTTTATGGATACGCATTGATGCAGTAAAAATTTACATTGTTAGTAAATTAAAATTATTTTGATATTAATTTTAAAATAGTTATTATCAAATCAATAAGCTTATTAATTTGATTGAATAAGAGTGTAAAATTGTTGTGTATTGTCTCCTCATATTTAATTTTTATTAAAATTGGTACCTACGACTTTTTTATTATTTACGCCTATTAACGTTTTTTTTTTAATTTTTATTAAAATTTAATTAAATCAAACTACACTTCTAGTGTGTTTATATATCTTTCTCGTTATACTCGGAATTTTTTTTCTTAAATTAATCTACACCTATAATAATTATCATTTCCAAAGACTAAATAAAAAGTAAGTAATTTTTATATTTTACATGGAGTCGGTTTACTTTATTATTTTTTAAATAAAAACCATTTCAAGAATTTATACAAAGGTAAAAAGTAGAAAAATTGAATAGTCGATCTAAAGTTCATTTAAATATAATTTCATATTATTTTTATGTTTAGTGTATTTTCATTGTCCCAATTCCAGATCAGAAATGTGGTGGTGGGATGGAAATGATTAATTAATTTTTAAAAGGGGAGGATGATGAACTGGCCAATGCAGATTGAGAGGCAATGATATAGTATTATGCAACTGCCTATGGCTCCACACCATTATTGCCTTGGTCCATCACCTTTCACTGTTTTCTTTTGTTGTGTGTCTTATCTGAAAACTCAGAACATGCATTTGCTACTATTTTCTATATTCTACAAAGTACTATATTTTCTTTTTCTGGTGGCATTGTGTTCAGTTGAAGCATGGAAGTGGTTTGATGGACTTTCAGTCTCTGATAAATGTAATACCAAACATGCTCTTATTTTCAATTTATGGTTCAGACTTAGAGTAATTTGAAAAATATATTTACAAGGACAGAAATTTCTCACTAAATGAATTTATGTTTCATTAAGTAACCAGATAAGTTCATGTCAAGTATAGGCGTTTATTAATGGGAATATATGGAGATATTTGTGTCTTATTATTCATCTCTCCAAATAGAAAATTAATAATAAACAAATAACTATTATATAAAAAATATCAAATTACTTTATAATTGGAAAATATGTGCTAGGCGAGACTAAGAGATAATTAGAATATATTTAGTGTGAGGTTTTATTTTAAGATTTTATATTATTTTATGGTGAATTATATGGTGTCACATGGGATATAAGATTTCATGTATCTTTTTCTTTAATGGGGATCTCAATTTAAAATGTTAACCAAATTTTCATTACTCTCGCAATTTAATTTGGCTGGTAGGAGAGTATGAAAAATATTTTTTAGATATTGAGACTTCTTATGAATGTTACTCTAGAAATATTGTAAAAATATCTTAAGTGTAGATCTTACATTAAAGATGCTCTAAGTGTGATATATTGGATTTAAATTTATTCCATCCTATTTTTTAAGAAATAAATGATAATTCATATTATTATTGTTATTTATTATAAAAGACAGGAATCAGTATTAAAATTAGGTTAAAAAATATGTTTTTAAATATTTTAAATTAAATTATTAATCATGTAATTTTTTAATTGAGTCCTTACAAATTTTAAAATTGTTAGAATTATTATTTTTGGCAGATAAAATAGCCATAAACTAATTCTAATAAACATCCATTTAAAGTTTAGGGCTAAATAATCTTTTTAATTATTTAAAATTCACTGATAATTTATATATTACTAATTTAATGATTAAGTTATTCTATAGTGAACCTTTATTATATGTAGTAATAAATTAAGTTATTATATTTTATAATTAAGATAATATAATATTTTGTTTTATTAAATATGATAAGTAACTATACAATACTCATGAATGGAGGAATACCAAAACATAACTATCCCACTGCATAACAATTCTATAACAATAACAAATTACACGTAAGCCATTAATAACACAAAACAAGTAATAAAAATGGTTACAGGCTAAGCTATTAATAAACAATAATGAAAATTTAAATATCTCGTTTAATTTTAATATTTCATAAGTTAAAATATATTATACTAGTTAAAATATCTTAATATAAAATTATTACATCCTCAATAATCTACCTATAATTAAGATTATTAGGATACTAATAATATCATTTTATTCAAACATTTGTTTACCGCATTTAAAGATACACTTATATATAAAAACAATCACTAAAATAACGTAATTCCAAATTTAAAACATTTTAAGCTACTTACATAAATAATAAATATCTATTTTGAAACAGATTCAGAGTACCCTGATTTGAGCTATATTCTTTAAATAAAAAATATAATCTCTCTTAAGTAAATTTTAATGTTAACTAAAACCTGGTACTTGAACAAGATGTCTCTTAATTGAGCGAAAATCTTTAACTTAAACAAAATATTCCAAATTTGAATCATTCCTTCCTTAAATATAAATTTGACAAAATTAATGATATATTAATTTTATTTTCCTCATATATCACTATTCAACTTAGAATACAACAATATATAATATTTTATTTAAATAAATCTTACACCAATATTATCAACTTATCAAACTATTACTAAGCAAATGTTCAAAATTCATTTATGTTAAAAATTCATTTATGATAACATTACAATTAAATCACCAAACCAAACTTAAATTGAATTTACTAATATAATAAGAACTTAATTCTACTTTTAATATTTTCTTAAATTAAAATGTTAGATACAAGTCAATAATTTAATAATTTCACATCTTTAGGATTTAGTCCTAATATGGTCAAGTCTCATTACATTCAGGTTTACCAAATCAAATATAAGACAATTATATATGGTTTACCAAATCAAATATAACACAAATATAAAAACTAATGAATTTAACAATTTTACTAATTTGATCCAAACTTTTCTCCCAACAAAACTTACACCAATATCCAAAATCAAACTACCAATTTGATCCATAACTAGTTACGGGTAAGGAAATCAATTTAACACAACATCAAATTATTACTTATACCCTAAATAAGAATTTTGAATAAAATTAGTTTACCTTATCTTAGATTTTTTTTTTCTGTACCTTAAGGAAAACAAATTGAAGAAGAGGATGGAGAAAAACTCCCAACGAACCCTTTGATCACCTAAAGATTAAAATAGTAACCATCAAATATCCCACAATCAAATTCTAACTCATCAAAAACTTTTTTCACCTAGCAACCCCATGCATGAAAGCTTGTACAAGAAAAATGGAAGTTGAATGCATAACTCAACTAAATATACATAACTTTATTTAATTATGTATTGAATTATGTTTAAAATTTAAATTATATTTAAAATTTAGTTTATTTAATTATGTATTGAAGTTATGTATACGATGTGTGTGAGTAGTTATGTATTGAAGCCGATGGATTTTTTTTCACCTAACTACTCACAAACATCATATACATAATTTCAATACATAATTAAATAAACTAAATTTTAAACATAATTTAAATTTAATTGAAATAAGAAATACAGCCGGAGAAAACGGAGGTGGCGTATAAACGGAGCTTCAACACACCGTAAATCATTGGCAGCATAAAATTAATAGTACGATTTTTCTTTATTTTATCAAATATATTTAATCTTCTACTACAACTATTATTATTACAATTGACACATTTATCGTTGTATAAATACGTTTATAATCCCAACAGTTTTGTTTACCATCCAAATTATTCTTATATTAAATGTTAAGGTAGTATTTTTTTTTTTTGGATACGATAGTATTACAAATAATATTTAAAAAGGTTGTCAAAATAAATATCAATAATACTATAAAAAGAATAGATAATCTTAGTGTTGGGATTTTTCATAATTATGACTTATCGTGATTTTAATGCCTGAATATATAATAATTATGAAAACATTATTTACAAATTCAATAAAATGGTAAAGAGTCAATAATTAAATAATGAAATTCACTCTACCCTTTTAACTAGGTCGAATAAAAATAGACACAATCAAGCGAAGTATAATATATTTGATTAGGGATGAGAATGAAGTCTCGTGCTAGAGGTAAAATATTTATATTCATCTTGGTTTTGATTTTTCTTGAATATGAAATTTGTATCATATTTCCATTTTTATTTGCGTCCAGAAACAACTATACTCATATTCTCATATTTATTTTCGTATTTATTTTATTTTAAATATTAATTAAATAACTTTTATAAAAAGTAAAAATCACATAAAAAAATATATTATTACGAGGAATTCAATATAAAAAGAGCATAATAATGTTTTGATATCAAATTTATTGATATTTCAATTTTATTGAAATTTCAATATAACCATCAATTATTGCATTTGAGATATTAACCACTTTGAAACTCAAGATTTTATTATGATTTTTTCTTAAAAGGTATCTTGAAGGGTTAAGAAAGGAATACATATTTAAATTACCCAATGTCTCACTCCTATGCAATGTAAGACAAGTGAGCATATGGAAATAAGCATTTCCCAATTGAGGTTTAAGGAGAACATGGGTTTGTCTTTTGAACCACTTTTTCATTTTCACATACAACACTAATGTTCCAACTTCAGTCTTTTGAAATAGCATCATTACAACATCTAAGATATTTTCTGTTTTGGAGTTTGGAATTCCATCATGATTTTGTCTTTAAAAGACATTTTGTTCTAGTATGTTTAATAGTCTCATATCACTTAGTAGTTGAGGTTAAGGATAATTTAAATACACATTTCACCCTTAGCTCTTCAAAGTATCTTTTAAGAACAAAACTGTGGGTTCTAAAGGGGACAAACAATATCTTAGATAGAGTTATTAATCCTAGTGATGTTATTTCAGCAGACTAGAGCGAACCTTCATTTCTTTAACCATGGACTAGAAAATTTATTTTTGTGCATTGAATAGTCTCATATTACTTAGTAGTTGAACAAACAATAAACAAGTTAATTCAATAAGACTGAGATTTATGTTTAGTGAAATGCAATACATGATTTTTACAAAATCAAATAAAGAAATAAATATAAATGATCATTATCCTAAAAACAAGTTAATTCAATAAAATTGGTGTTTATGTTTTCGGAAAAACAATCTAAGAATTGAACAAAATAAAAAAAATGTAATTAAAGTTGTAATAAAATAAAAAATAACTTAAAAAGAGTAAACTTGATGAATATTAAATAAATAAAACAATTAATATAATAATAAAATAATAGTTATTCAAATGAAAGGAAACAAATAAAACCTAAACAATAAAACGAAAGAATGATAAAAAAAATAGTGAAAATAAGTTTTTTAATTTACTAACTAAACTAAAAATGTCGTAATAATTTAAAACGGAGAAGATACCTAATTTAAAAATATTAAAACTTACACATACCTAATAGATTGGGATGAGTTCAAACAATTTTCTTATATATTTGATTGAATTCCACTCCATTTTTTGTTTTATGTAAAACAATACTGATATGATAACTAAAACTATCTGTCCCATTCTACTTTGTTCTTTATTCTTTTGTGTCAAGCTTTTTTAAAAGTATTATTTTTGTTGTTGTAAAATTTCATCTTTTCATCAAATTCAAAATTCAATATCTTTAGAGTCTTAATAGTATTATTTTTATTCTTTAATTCTGATTTTTACATGATAAATAATAATAATAATAATCAATATATTGTTTAATTCAATAATAATATGTTTAAAGTTAGTCAAAATCGTCAGTTAAAGTTATTATTTCAAGTTTATTTTTTTAAAATATAAAATTATTTATTTATTGTTTGTTCATACATAAAATTATTTATTTATTAAAATTGCTTTGTAATTATTTTTATTCGACATCTTTTTAAATCAATAATAAGGTTAATAAACGAGATTAAAAAAAAAAAAACTATGATAATAAGATGTTAGATATACTCTCGGTTCATCTAGGTGTACTCGGTACACCAAGATATCTTAGTTAATTAATCGGATATATTAAATACCAAGATATCTTAGTTACTTAACCGGATATATTAAATATATAAGTATTGAGATTCAAAAGTTAAGTGTGATTACATGTATAATTCAAATGGTTTAGAGATAATCTATGATTGGAACTTATGCTAACACATGTCCATCTAAAAGAAAGATCCATTAAAACTTTATAAATAAGTTGACATTTTATATTTATATATAATGTTTTTAATAGTATTTATGACTCATAAAATATTTATAGAATGTTTTTAATAGTATTTATTACTCATAAAATATTTATAGAATGTTTTTAATAGTATTTATTACTCATAAAAGTGTATTAGCTGGAGTATTGAAATTTTTTTTTTTTATAACGAGACCTTTTATTTTGAAATTATAGAACATTTCAAGGATAGGAAGAATACAAAATAGACCTTCTTGACCTAGATAATAAGATAGGCTTTGTAATTTAAGGTATCATCATTTGGCACAGTATGTATTTTAGCATATTTAAAAAAGTAGCATGGGAATGTTGATTTATGGATGAGTTCTCACCTTTATAGGTGGGAATAATTTTTTTTCTGTAGTATTTGATTATAAACTTATCAAATTTAATGTTTTATGATAATTAAAAGTGAGCATATTATTCCCGATAAAGTTGAATAACGATTAAATATATTGCACAAAACTTTTTAAAAATCTTTTTCTCATAAGAATCTCACCTTTAGAAAATTACTTTTAGTTGAGGATGAAACTTTTTTTTTTTATCAAATGTCATATGAGAAAAAAAGATACTTTATTACAGCTTACTGGTTAACTATTCATTTTTTTACTACATCTTTAAAATATATTATTATCTTGCAACTATTTACCATGTTTATAAGGTGATTTTACATTATTATTACTTATTTATGCATTTCTTTTGCTACCAACACTAACACATGTCGAATTAATATAATAGAGATTACCTTAACCGCGTGATCTTAAAATTGATTTCGAAATTTACTAGCATCTCAAAAAAATTTCTTGCTTAGTGTTCCACGTATAGCTAGTTAACGAATCCTCGTACGCAGGAAAAAAAAAAATATTGTTACAGTACTTATCAGTAACGGTGTCATCATCAGTGATCAAAGTAAATCATACATGTCTTAAACAAAGAAAAAATAATTTGAGTTTGATGGTGTTGATATAGAACAAAAGTCCATGTCATGATTATCTTTTACAAAGTCACGACGCACAACTGTTGTGGTTACGCCCACCAGGTTTTGGATTTATTGAGGATATTTTGATGATGTTGTGGTAAAAATTTGGTCCGTTTTGATGAAGTTGTGGAAGCTGCTGGTAGCCCCTAGTGACATGTTCAATGTTCTTATCCTTTCGTCTCTGTTAATCATACGTGTCTGTCTCCCACTTTCATCAGTGCACATTCCTTGTGATCTTCCACACGTGATCACACTCTAATCAGATCCTCCCAACCCTCCCAACACACTTCCATGATTCAATCACTGTTGCCTCCTTTATGGCCTCTATCATTTATTACTAGCTAAAGCCTCTAACTTAGGCCGAATCTTGATTTGATTTGTTTTGCTGCAGCTAAACTTTGATCATAGAGTTTGAATGTTAAATATCTTGCTGAAGGGTATTTGATATCTTCCTCGTATGGTCCGAATTTAAGGTGTGTTTGAGGATGGATTTGAAGAACTTTCTCCAGTTATTCATTTCTATATTGAAGGGTTATTTTGTTATATAATATTTTGAATATTCCAACTCAGTGGGTTGTGGATTTTTATGCTTTTGCAACCTTTATTATTCTTCAGTCACTTTTGTTTCTCGATTGGAAATTTTCCTCTTTTCTTTTTGTTATTTTTAACTGGTGCTCTTTAAATTGGTGAGGGAGACATGTGGGGATGGGTTCTCTGAGTAGGATTTAGGTTGAAATACCTAACACAAAGGAAAGTGGCATCCAAGTTGGACATCCTGATAAGCTACTTGTTTCTTGGTCCACTTTGCTGTGGTTTGAGGTTCTCATCTCATGCTGCTGTATAGATATCTTTATATTTTTGGCAAAATTCCTGATCCAACCTTTGCATCTAATATCTTGTCTTGTCTATAAATTTTCACGTATTTTCTTTTGCCAGGGATTTTGATTAGGAGAACCGTGAAGTGCTGAGGCAAGCTTCGTAATTCCTTAATTTGGTACGAGTAACTTGTGGAGAAGTTACTCTGACATGCTATGAGGTTTAAAGTTTTGGCTGTGCCATGAAAAATTGGAAGTGTAGAATATGGGTAGCAACAGGACTATTGTTTGGTTCAGAAGGGACCTTAGAATTGAGGACAATCCTGCATTAGCGGCTGCTGCCAGGGAGGGCTCTGTGCTCCCTGTTTATATATGGTGCCCTAAAGAGGAGGGGCAGTTTTATCCGGGAAGAGTGTCAAGGTGGTGGCTGAAGCAGTCTCTTGCTCACCTGGATCGCTCACTGAAGTCTCTTGGAACCAGGCTTGTGTTCATCAAAACCCATAGTACTGTCACAGCTCTTTTGGACTGCATAAAGGCCATTAGAGCAACAAAAGTAGTGTTTAACCATCTATATGGTAAGTGCTGCTTCAGAATGTAGATTGTGTAAATTTAGCCTTCTATTTTAAATGGTTTAGTCAATTTTGAAGTGCATCCCATCCTATCATATATTTGGTATCATTTAATGTTTTGGATCTCCAAAAATTGAAGAAGCAAGTGGAGGCTTTTTCTATTGATAAACTAGAGGATCTTCAAGGTAGGATACTCCTTCAAGACAGTCCTCGATACTGAACATATTGGTATGTTCACCGAGTGACAATTACTTGAGGCGTTTTCTCACCTTTACTATTTTGAGTTTGTGTTTCAGTTTGATAATCTGCTACTAAAAAATGGCGCATGATTGTCAAATATGGAGAATTTAAAAAAATATGCACTGATTCTTAGTTGCCATAACGCATTGAAAGTCATTATATAGCAGGTGACAAGAAGAATTAGCAGTAAATCTGTATTTTTGTCTGGTGACTGTTGATACACAAATGCATGTACTCTATGCTTTACTTGTTTCAAGCATTCTATTCTAGCACTACTACTTTTCTTTTGTTTGTCATATTAATTATTTAGTCTTTTAGATGGCAGCTTAACTAGTTGAGACTTGAGAATTAACTGGCACTAACAGGATTGCTTAATAAGAAACAAAATAACTTGGACACATGTTTCATCGCAGTCCAGTTGTAGCTAGCTGATCCATATTTCTTACCCTAAATGTTTTACCAGATCCAGTTTCACTTGTCCGTGATCATAACATCAAAGAAAAACTAGTGGAACAAGGCATAGCTGTGCAAAGCTACAATGGGGATCTGTTGTATGAGCCGTGGGAAGTATATACTGAGAGTGGACGTGCTTTCACTACCTTTGAAGCTTTTTGGGCGAAATGCTTGCACAAGCAAATGGAGATTGTTTCACTTGTTCCTCCGTGGCAATTAACTCCAGCTGAAGGTATGATGTGACTATACACATAATTCATGTTATTTTGATTTGATTGTTTCTAGTTAATATGATTGTTGATATCAAGTTATGCTAGAGATCAAGAACTAGGAAACAAGTCTAGTTCTAAGACAATGCTATTATGGAAACTAGCTGCAATCTGATAACCTTCTGTTATTACATCAACCTGTCTGCATATTAACTTGTCATACATATAAAACACGTGAGAATTTGTTTTGGATTACAGGAAAAGTTGAGGATTGTTCAGTGGAAGAACTGGGTCTTGAAAATGAATCAGAAAAACCAAGCAATGCGTTACTAGGACGTGCATGGTCACCGGGTTGGAGAAATGCGGACAAGGCTTTAACAGAATTTGTGGAGCAGCATCTACTTCACTACTCCAAGAAAAGACTGAAGGTAGGTGGAGATTCCACCTCACTCTTGTCCCCATATCTTCACTTTGGAGAATTGAGTGTGAGGAAAGTTTTTCAAGTGACACGTATGAAGCAAATATTATGGACAAATGAAGGCAACAGTGTTGGCGAAGAGAGTGTAAATCTTTTCCTCAGAGCCATTGGACTTAGAGAGTACTCACGTTATCTTTGTTTCAACTTTCCCTTCACTCACGAGAGAGCACTTCTGGGGCACTTAAAGTTTTTTCCTTGGGATCCTGATCCTGATAACTTCAAGACTTGGAGACAAGGGAGGACTGGCTATCCTTTGGTTGATGCAGGAATGAGAGAACTTTGGGCTACAGGATGGATACACAACAGAATAAGAGTGATAGTTTCCAGTTTTGCTGTCAAAATGTTGCTTCTACCCTGGAAATGGGGGATGAAGTATTTCTGGGACACACTTTTGGATGCAGACCTTGAAAGTGATATCTTGGGTTGGCAATATATCTCAGGAGGGTTACCAGATGGTCATGAGCTTGAGCGGTTGGACAATCCTGAGGTATCAATCAGATGGCATATTTTATATTCCATAACTTAATTTCTATGCACTTTGAAGTTTGCTTAATTAACATAACGTACATTATCACTGCCTGTTATAGAAACTCTTTTGTTTCCTTACATCTTCTCTATCCTCATGTGCCACTTTTTATATATAAGGAGTTTGATTACACCCACTAAATAGTAACGCTGCACAAAATTAGAAGATATTGATTTCGTGTAGTGAAGCAAAAACTGACAGTCTAAGTTACCCTGCTGCCAATATGAAAATTAGATGCTTACTTTTTCGTAACTTCTTCAATACCTTTTATACCTGGTGAAATTACCTGTTCATATTTCTTTTACAAGTTTTAAAAGGAAGGATTAATTTTGATCCCTATAAAAAATTTCCTTTTATTTATCTACTTAAATCCATTCCCTCTTAATTCTTACACATACCATTCTTAGTTGCTGGTCATAATTAATTTTAATCATTTTAGTCTCTGTAGCAAGGCTGAAAGCGATTAAAAATAGTAAATGTAGGGACTAGAGACAAATTCTGTATCTATAGGGACCAAAAATACTTAAGCTTACAAGGAATAAATCTTTCAACACTTACAGTATATCTCCTTTCTGTCTCACAGGATAAGTTCAAGTTCTGATTCATGTACTAGTATGGGGGCATAAGGACTTCTATGAGATAAAAATACGAGGAAAAGATTAAATTAACTTTTCCAAAGTTAAAAAATTAACTTACGCACAAGCTAATTTGTAGAAGCTCTCTCATATACCTTATCTAGTTAGCTTATGGATAAGTTCATTTAATTTTTTTCTTCTTTTTATTTTCTCCTAGATGTCTTTATGCTGAAGCTCATCCAAACACACCCTTTGTATTTTGAGTTTTGCATTTGATTATTTGTCTCATTGAACATTCCATGTCTTTCTTGGTTCCATTTCCTCTCATATACTCTGTAGGTTAGGAATCCTGATAGTTATAAAGTTATCTTCTGCTAAGATGTATATTTAACTCAGTCTGTTATCACTTTTTCCCCTCCAGGAAAAGGAAAAAGAAAACTATTAATCTCCCTATTGGCTTCATTTCATTTAGAAGGAGTAAATTCTACCCATTTAAAGATTAGAAATTAATAAAAATAAAAGTAAGAAGTCTCATATCTGTAATTTTGGTGACAGATTCTAGGGGCTAAGTTTGACCCAGAAGGTGACTATGTGAGGCAATGGCTACCTGAGTTGGCAAGAATGCCAACTGAGTGGATCCATCATCCCTGGGATGCACCACTCACAGTGCTTAGAGCAGCAGGAGTTGAGTTGGGTCAAAATTACCCAAAGCCAATGATTGATGTAGATTTGGCCAGAGAAAGACTCACTGAAGCTATATTTAAGATGTGGGAGTCTGAGGCAGCAGCAAAAGCTGCTGGCTCTGAACCAAGGGATGAAGTTGTTGTAGACAACACTAACAGCGCTGAAAACTTGGACACTCCAAAAGTTGTCTTTCTGGAAAAGGCTCCGTGTGCTTCTGTTTCTGCTAATGATCAGAAGGTGCCAGCACTTCCAGATTCCAAGAAAGACCACCCTCCTACTCGTAAGAGGCCAAATTGTAAGGTACAGGAAGAGCAGAAGCAGGATCACTCTCAAAATCATAACAAAGATACTGGGATGTCAAGCACTGACCAAGACATTTGCTCCACAGCTGATTCTTCATCATGTAAGAAGCAGTGTGCCAGTACAAGCTCATATTCATTTTCAGTTCCACAACAGTGCTCCTCATCTTCAAATCTAAAGTGGCCATGGCAAGAACAGATTGACATGGAGCAGAGTTCTAGCAAAGATGGTAAGTATAGTCTTACATTTCCAAGGGAGAAAATAATTGAAAATACAGTCTCAAACAAGAGACATTTTTATAAAGTTATTTCAATAAATGTTTGTGATAATGCTTTCGCTGATCTACCAAATTTCAAAACTGCATTCATTAATAACTTAAGTGTCAGCTACAACTGAATGCATCAGCAATGAAACTATTTGGAACTGAGCATGTTCATAGTGCATGGTAGGTTATAACTTACTAGGATTCATAATTTACTTAAAAGAAAGCCTTGAATTCTACCTACCGATTTATTACAATGATCTGCTCTTTTATAGCTATTATGATTATTTGAGACTCAATTTTTTGCAACTTTGTTGGCTTTTTGCGTGCTACTAACAAATAAGAGTTTTCAATGCAGGAGCTATGTGAAATCAATGTTGTTCTTGTTGATAAATTCAATAGCAGCTGCAGTACTCACGGAAAGAAAATGGTGGCATTCTTAAGACCTGCAGTTTGTTTAGCATATGCTATCAATCAGTTGTGTAATGGGTTATGAAATCCAACAAGAAGAACACGGATTAAAACAACAGTGAACAATGTATATTATGAACTTGTGCGATTGGCTGGTCTAAACGCATTCTGACAATCTCGTAATTACAAACTATATCGACAAATACTCAGCACAAAATGTTCCTTTAATATTGCTTGCATTTTATTCGTATTACTCAGACTATTGTTTTTGGGCAATTGTATATTGTTTTCCGAAATGTTAAAACAATAGCCGGAAAACTAAGATCTTACAAGGTAAGACTTTTTAGTAGTATAAGGTTAAATAAGGTTTAACATTCACTTTTTTAAGATATTATTAAAACTTTTTCTAACAAAATGTTGGACTTATCGAACTTTTAATTATATTATATGTATGAGTTGAACAGTTTTAGGGTGATAATAAGTGAGAGTTGTCGCAATCGGGGTTACGACGGGGATAGCGAACAAAAATATATTTATTTTAATTTTCAAAACAGAGGAGTCGCCACCATAGTTTATTAGAAAAAACTATGGAAAACCAAAAACAAGATAAGGCAAGTTCGCAAAACCGGATTTAGAGTTCGGAGTCGGTTACGTATGGGGAAGGTGTTAGCACCCTCACAACGCCCGTCCTAAGACGATACCTTTAATTAAATAAGTAATCTGAGTGTGATTATTTAAAATATTTATTTTCCCAAGAAAGAGATTAAAATAAAACAAACAAAATATTTTTTTTTTGTTTTAGGGAGCCCGACAAGGTTTGACCTTGCTCCTACGTATCTCCATTTAAGAGTGGAGAATCAGGGTTACGTAGTTCTTTGATGATAAGATTGTTGGTTGTTTTGATTTGTATTTTTGAAAGTTTATGTTTGAAAATAAGGTAATTGAATGGTGTCAGTGCCAGGTTTAAAGCCTAGACTTTTGAGATACAATGCCAGGTTTAAAGCCTGGGCTTTGAGAAACGGTGTCAGGTTTAAAGCCTGGGCTTTGAGGAACGGTGCCAGGTTTAAAGCCTGGGCTTTGAGGAACGGTGCCAGGTTTAAAGTCTGGGCTTTGAGGAACGGTGCCAGGTTTAAAGCCTGGGCTTTGAGGAACGATGCCAGGTTTAAAGCCTGGGCTTTGAGGAATGGTGCCAGGTTTAAAGCCTGGGCTTTGAGGAACGGTGCCAGGTTTAAAGCCTGGGCTTTGAGGAACAGTGCCAGGTTTAAAGCCTGGGCTTTAAGGATTGGGGTATATATCAAATTTGGTGTTGGAAAATAACATGCGACAGTTATATGCAACATAGAATTTTTAATGAAATCATGCATGCAAAAATGGAACATGACTCAATGAAACTCAACTTGGGTTAAGGGCATTTTGGTAATTGTGGAGAGTGTGGGTGCGGAACTTAATTAATGAGGGTGTAGGAAGTAACCCCACCAATAAGAAACTCAATCTTGGGTTAAGGGCATTTTGGTAATTGTGGAGAGTGTGGGTGCGGAACTTAATTAATGGGGGTGCAGGAAGTAACGCCACTAATAAGAAA
>Ga0209700_104209_pt1 | contig 26320 bp, 19 predicted proteins | sample SiratroredBW_FD_187528 | JGI IMG/M metagenome (GOLD analysis project Ga0209700, IMG submission 187528) | Root nodule microbial communities of legume samples collected from California, USA - Siratro red BW (SPAdes) (version 2) | ecosystem: Host-associated > Plants > Roots > Nodule | place: USA... | reverse complement strand
AATTATCATACTTCAGAAAAAAAAAAAAAAACTATTCAGTATATTGGGTTTATCTAATAAATTATCAATTAAACAATGAATTTTGCAATACTATTATTTTTTTCAATTTAGGGTGAAAATAATATGTGGGATTTTCATTTTGTTCTCTGTTTGTTGTTTCTCTCTATCTATCCTTAACTGTCTCAGCTCTAATTAAATAATATTTTATAAAAAATAAAAATCACATAAAATACGATATTATCAAAATTTTAATATTAAAATAATATATATTTTTTCTTCAATGTCAAATATTAAAGAAGAAATTTGTATAATAAGTGTTAAGTAATTATAAAAAAATAAAAAATTATTTGTAATTGAATTTTTATGATAATTACAACATTTATTAATTTATGTTGAGAGGAGAATGAGTTAAACTTTAGAGAAAAATGATAAGATATTGTGCACTATGATGAAACAAAACTAAAAGTCAAATAAATAATAAAAGATAAATTTTCTATGGTACTTAATAAATTAAGGACTTCATAATTGAACACTCGTAATTGAAAATTAAACATTCGTGAAAAAATAAAACATATAAATATTAAAAATAAATAAAATTTATCAAATGTGCGTCATAAATTATTTAATTTAATAAAATTGATGTTGATATTTTTTTAAATATAATACATTATTTAAACCAAATCACAGAAAAAAATATTTAATTAAGATTATGATGAGTGAAAAGTATCTTAATTTTGGAGATTTGAATAAATTTAATGAATACCGAACAAGTAGAACACTTGAAAGAGAAAAACAAATTATAGCAAAAGTTATTCTTCAAATCAAACAAAATTGGTCATATAAATAATTCTTTTAAAATTGTCTAATAAATTAAAAATATTTTATTAATTTAAAATAAAAGCAAACATGGAGACGAAATAGGATAAATATATACATACTTATATCCCTATCTATTTAAAAAAATTAAATATTACTCATCTGCATCAAATCAATATAAATATTTTATAAAATCAAGATTTATTGTACCAATATCTACATATATAAATTTATGTTATCCATTGTACTCTACAATTAGTAAACCTCAAAATCTTGAACACTCGGCTAGAAAGCAAGGTTGATATTTTGGTCTATTTAAATCTTTGCCTCTCAATTATAAGTTTAGGTTGCTATTTCGGTCTATTAACATAAAAGACATTGGGTAACTGCACAGGAGGGATCATCGCAGTCAAGCTCCAGGACGACTAATTAATCATCAAACAGTAAGCCTTCATCTAATACAAAATGAAGGACGTCAATTGAGATTATCACGATGACGAGCAATCTTAACTATGGATCAACAAAAAGTTGAGCCTAAACAAAACCCATAAATTGAAAGTATGAGTGTTCCAACATGGACGAGTCACTTCACTTAAGTGAGGAAAAAATTAGATCAATTCTTCCTCTTTCATAGATGTTTCACTTAGGAATATAAATGACACACATATCATATCACTCAAACAATTATGTTTTTTTCAAGAGTCAATCCCTTATTTATTTTATAATTAAATAATTAAAATTTATTCTTGTTGGTTAGTTGTTTTAGTTGAATACCAAGTATTTCATCCTTGTACGTATGATATAACTTTATTTGAGAATGTGAAGGTGTATACTCAAAGTGTGATTAATAAATATCTTACTATATGAATGATGTATTGTAAATAATCATGTTTTTGTAAGTAATAATCATGTGAATGTTATTCTCATAAATATATGTCCATTATTAAATTGTTGACGTGATATGTAAATGTTAAAAGATTTGATAATATATCGTGTAAGAAATTAATCTATTATTAAGAGGTTTTAATACAAATCAATCACTACAAGAAAAAAGTTAAATTACTGACGAAATTTTATCGATGAAAATTTATTTGTCGGTAAAATAATATTATCGACAATTTTATTAATGAATTTCTGAGTCCGTCGATAATTACCGACGGATTTATCCTAAATCTGTCGGTAATTACCGACGGATCAGAAATCCGTCGGAAATCTATCGATAATTATTGGCGGACTCAGTAATCCATTAATAAATTTACATAAAATCAATTCACCGATAGATCTTGAGTGTTTTCGATAGATTTACCTCGTCGGTAATTTTTATTTTTTTTAGTAAATCATTATATAATATTTTAAAAAATATATGACTTTTGATAGAATGGATGTGTAATTCTACATCTTATAATGTTGAGTATTATAGATTTAATTACCTACAAGAATTTACTACCGGAAATAAATAGCTTCTATGATGATACAAAGGTTAGCTTATATAGATGATACAAAATCCTTTACTTTATGTTAGTTTTTAATTGATGTTAAAGTCATTTTTCTTATAGTGATTTTAATAACCCTCTCTCAAAGTTCAAAAAAGGACTTAATTTATCTCTTCACATTGGATTTATGGTCACATTCATTGCATACTTTATGCCTTTTTGAAGATATTTTTTCATTCCATAAACTTTTTTGCTTCTTTCATGAGAGACATTTTTAATCTTGTTGTATCGTGGTACCTATTCTACAGGTAAAATTTTAGGTAATTTTGAAATTATTTTAATGTTTCTTCACTCAGAGCGCATGTTTGAAAAATATAAAGATATGTAAACTAATCTAGTTTGGAATTATTCAAAGAATTTGGTCCCAATCTAATTTGTTGGACATTAATAGAAAATTCACAATGGCAATTGAACATCAATTATGCTACTGGACATAACCAGCTAGGTTTTAAGCCACATAACTAGTTACATATGCACCAAATTTGCTGCTTAAAAGGTTTTAAACTTTAAGCAGACAATTGAGCTAATTTCTTGTTCAAGGAATAAATAGTTAGGAACATAGGTATGGAAATTTGTCCTAGAATTTTTCATTCTTTTCTATGACTAAATTGGATTAGATGTACTCTCGTTCAACGTTGTTATTGATAATATACAATAGGAGGAAAATGGTTATAATGAGATTTTTTTTTTTTCCTATAGGTTTGCCTTACTCCATCACTGCTTTTTCTTTGTTCACTAGTCATTGTGATATGATTAGAATTGAATTTTCGAAGTGTATAAGACATGTTTGAGTTTTCTTATTGAAAGGTAGCAAAATTTGTCATGTGATTATCATCTGACATAGTTTATTCTAAAATAATCTCCAAAATAGAGGCAAATCAAGGTTATTAAGTTTTGATTTAGTTATTTAGACGACAAAGTTTGTGTGTGTTTAGCATGCTATTTCAGTTAATTTTGTATTTATTTGACCAATTAATAAGTTTATTTTTATTAAAAGTGTTTAGTAAAAATAGTAATTCCACTAACTTATAATATTTTCTTTATACACCACTTGTAATATTTGGGATTTTGTATAATACAATTTATTCTCCAAACTATAAAGAAAGAACTTTAACACAAGAGAGACAAGGGTAAGTAGTGTGTGAATGAGTGGGTGATGACTGAGTATATTTACAATACCAACCATCATACTCTTGAACCTTTGGCGATAAGGGATGTAATGGACTTGAAGCATCAAATCCTCTAACTACAAATTGAGGCTTATATTTATATTTTGAAGGCTTTAATTGCTTAGTTCTATTTTTGGAGACAAAGAGGGGGTTTATATCTGAATTGTTAAAGGAAGTAAATGTTAAATATAACATAGAAAACATTGTAATGAAAATGAATTTTGATAATTTTACTATGCATTTAAGGAAACAAAGGAAATTGAGCGAAACATCATAAATGTTGTTGATATTCTTATTTTTGAAAGAAATTAGTATATATAGTTATAGAAAAAATGCTATAAGAAAAGTTGTTGTGACATTAGTCAATCAAGTTACAAAGAAAATAACTAACTACTGTTATATGTGTTTGATTATATAGTCTGTCAATCAAAGTAAAGTACAATGACGTTTCGTTTGTTTTTACAGACCGATGTGCACAGATAAATAGAAAGGATAAAGATGGAGAAATAAAAAGTTAATTGAAACCGAAAAACGATAAAAGAAAATTAGAGACGCACTTTCTTCACATGTACAAGTGAACGTAAATATAATAAGATATTTATTATATAATAAACATATAGATTGTATAATAAATATTTTATTATATATGCAATAAACATTATATTAAATATATATATATATATATATTGTATTTTTTATATAATTAATTCTTATTATTAATTTATTAATATTTATTTATATTATAATAAAAAAATATATTAATTATATAATATAACATAATAATAATAATATTTAAAATCATTATAAAACTAATAATATGAATGTTAAAAACTAAAAAACAATAATAAAGTTATAAATAATAATTATTATAATAAAATTAATAATAATAAAATTAAAAATTATAATAATAATCAATTATAAAATAATAATAGTAATATTAACAATAATAATTTAATCACATCACTAACAAACTTTTATAAATTTTCTCTTCATTTCTCACCTTCTTTCTTTTAATCCAAACCAAACACACCTATTTTTCTCCCTACTTTCACCTCAAATATTCTCTTTTCCACACCCTAAGGAATTGTTTGGATTGGGGAGTGGATTTGAGGTGATTTGAGAGGAAAGTGTGTAGAAAGTATGATTGTTTGGATTAAGGAAAATATAGTAAGATTTAAGTGGAAAGTTTGTGAATGATGTGATAGGTGTAATAGATATTTTAATATTTTTAAATGAATAAAGATAAGATTACAAATTTACCCTTATGTTTAAAAATAATTTTAATTAAAATATAATTAATTTGTTTGGTGTAATTGAATTATTTTTTTGTTATTGATGAAAATATACAATTACATATTTGTTGTTTGAGTTAAAATTAATTAATAAAATTTATGTAATTTGTTTGGTTTCATTGATGAAATATATTTTTTTTTAATTTCTAAGAATATAAATTTGTCTAAGTGGTAAAAATAATTTTGAAATAAAATTTAATTAATTATATGTATATGGTACTTTTGTGTTACAAGAAAATTATTTTCAGTACACTTTCTGAAGTAATATAAAAATTGTAATTTTCAAATATTGTTGATACATGAATTTTTTTAAAATTATATTGTAAAAATAAATTACACATATATTGTAGTATGTTAGAAGAAAATTATTTCCAATATGGTTCGTCAAGTGACTTTGATATAAAAATTAGAATTAAATGCAATTGTTCATATATGCAATTTTTTAAAATTGTATTGTCAAAATAAATAGGAAAACATATTGTTTTAAAAGATATGAACAAAGTTCTAAATTTCAAAAAATAAATAAATATAACACAATTAGATAAAATAGTTAATAACATTAAAATAATAATACATCTAATATTAAATTGACACATTCATAAAAAATATCATAACATGTTATTGTGAAAGTCGTTCAATTTGGTTCTGCACGTTGTCCATTCTCTGTTGCACTCCCTCAAATCGCCTGTCCACATGCATTTGGAATTAATTAAGTGTAATGTTCATATGAGTTTGCAAATGATCTAATTTGGTGTCCATATGTGTCTACAAATTATCCAACCTGGTATCCATGTGCATATTCAAATTATCCAATCTTTGATCGATGTGAATCCTCAAGCCATTTAATCCTTTTTGCAACTCTTGAAAACCAAACATCTGACCATGGTGAGGGACTGGGGGGACTAGTCCTTCGGGTGCAGGTTGTTGAACATGATCGCCCGCTTGTGGTGGCTCTTCACCATCTTCGTCATTATCATTTTTGATGGCCCATAACATAAAAATGTCTTCTGGCAGCAATTGAGCAAAGTTTGTTGATCGCGGTCTTAATATATGGACGTAAATGTAATGGAGTAGCCAATCATCAACAGTCAAGCTGGCTACATTCCTGAGACCTTGACCCTGAAACTCAGGTCTAAGCATCGAATTCAATGCTAATTCACGGTCATAGTTAAGGTGTTCAGGGATGTTTGGATATGAGACTTCCAAACCTTCATACTGGAGGTGTGCCAAAGGCATCCAATCAGAAGGTGAAATAGTTATTTTTTTGTTACTAACCTCACTCTGAAGGTTACCATCTGCTGTCATCTTAAGGTTTGAATAGAAAACCTTCATCAAGTCATCATAGTAAGCATGTTGGAGCGTGACAAATGTTTACAATTGTTGAAATATGAGATGATTTTGAAATTGAAACCCTTCTTTTCTAAACCAAGGCAAATTCATCACCTTTGGTGGTTGAATTTTCCTCCCGTATAACTGATTCACATATTGAATCATTTGGTCCCGTTCACTAAAAGATCGTGTTTGGTTCAACAAGTCCTCAACGCCACCCATCTCAGAACTAGGAGCAACATCATCACAAAGTCGAGATTTCCCTCCACGTGTCTTAACAACTCTGTGCTGTTTGCTTCCAAAAGATGAAGCCATAACTATACAAGTAAAATAGAAAATTTTTTAGATCAAACACATTTACATAATTTTGTGTACGTATGAAGCAATGCGAGTAACAACCTAAATCATTATGCAATATAAATACATAACATTTACTAGTTAATAGCATTACAAATGATAATGTTCAACACAAAAAAGATTAGCAATTACAATGTCATATAAAGTTTTCATATTACAATTAAAACAGGACATTCAACATTAATTAAAACGAGCCTCTATTTATAATACTCATTAACTTTGACAGACGACGATTTGTAGGCATGTCAAACAGACATTTCACTGAAGTCGGGTTACTGCACAAGTATTCGTAACATCGTTCCATAATTGCATCGTCGGATATGCTAAGTTGAAGTAACATGTCCCACATATCACTTTTGGTATACTGGTAGAATGAGTTACGACGCATGTTGTGCACATGTTCACGAAATATTACATTGTGTTCACGTGCAATTGCCGACATGTTCAGTGACTTCTTTTAGGTTAGTCGTCAGCGTCTGAAATTGAGCATCCATCAAGTTCACCATGGGGGCTTTTCTTTTTTATCCCCACGATGATGAGTTTCCAGCAGAAGGTGCAGATGGTGTCGAATGAGTGGGAGCTGGACTGTAAGAATCCACCAGTGGTGGTGATGGAAAAGCTTCTTCAGTCTCCTGGTGAAATGTAGGTGGCTCTGGCACATATTCCATATGCTCTCCGTTCAAGTTCACATTAAAAGATTGTGACTCAATACGTCGCCTAACTTGACGAGCAGTGCCAACTCCTTGGCCAGTGGCTTGATCAGCTGCCCATAGTTCCTCCATCAGTTCATAGTGCCTGATAAGTTTAACCCTCCACTTAGCTGCCCTTAGCTTTACCTAGAATAAACATTTTCAAGTACATTACTTCAACTTAAATGTCAACTGAGGATTGACAATGTAAATTGCCAAAGGTGCCATGTTTACCTTAATTAGGTCAACCCAAACTTCATCCTAAGCATCAAATACTTTTGTGGATTCATTCCAGGCAAATCCACTAAGTTCACCAAAGAGATCGTGGACGTCGCGTCATATGTCTTTCAAAGTCTTTTGTCTATTCTTGACATTATGTTTTGTTATCCCTACCCACCTTAACTGGTGGAGAGTTCTGACAATGTTATTATAAGCTTGGGTGGTCCAACTTCCATCCACCCGATTGCCTAGACATGCCTCGTCTATCATAGCAAATAAAAGGCAAAAGTCCATATCTGTGGTCCACTTTGTGAACTCACGGATACTAGCAGAAGACTCAGAAGCAATGCCTTTTCCACGATCCATAATGTACCTGTTTCAAACGACATTTATTCAACCATAACACAACACATAAATATTGGATTATAGAATCATAAAGTAATGATTAATTCCTAAAGCAAGAACCATTATCATTACGAATAAAAGTTATTACAACATCTTAATTGTTCTGATAATCCATCCACATTTTATTACTTATACGGTTTGTAATTTGTGAACCTAACCTATAATCATCCTCACGAGAGTGAGACATAGATGGTTCGACATCTTGTTCCATCAACTCCCTATCAACTTCATCAAGTATCGCTTGATCGTTGTCCACTCTGCGAAGAAAATTGTGAAGAATACAACATGCTAGAATTATTTTTGTCATTTTATCCAACGAGTAATGCGGTTCCGTTCCACTGCCTATTGTCAACACCCAATTTCGTCCGGGCAGGCAAATTATTTCATATTATAAAACAATACAAAAATTAAAATAAAAGGGTGTGTTATCTAGTTTTATTATATTAATGTCATTTAAATAATAAAAAAAGAGAGACTTTGGTTCCATTATATTTAATAAATAAGGTTTTAAAATAAAATTCATAAAAAGAAATAGTAAGGGAAGTCAGTTTATTAAAAAATTGTTAAAAATAATAGTAATAATAGTAATTAAAAATATGTTAAATTTTTCCATTAAAGGAAAACTAAAAAATATGGTACTTAAAAGATAATAATATTAATAATTAAAAAAACGAAAATAATAAAAACAAAATAAAAATAAATATATATTAGAAAAGTAAATAATAAAATAAAAGAAAACAAGAAAAAAAAACTGCTTGCAAACTGCTTACTTGATTTGCACGTTCAAGATAATAAAAAAAATAATAATAATAAAAATAATAAAAAGAATGAGTCAATGGCAGTAGACTCCCATGTTCTCACTCCCTAACTTCACTTATTGTTTTAAAAAAAGATAATAAATAAATATTTGTAAACCACTCAGATAACAACCAACCCATGTTCTCCACTTAAATAAAAATAAATTAATAATAAAAATAGATTTTTACCGTTGAAAAGTGTTTTAAGTCTCATTATTGACTAGATTCATTTTGATATTAATTTTAAAAAAAATTTAAAAAATAACAAATATGAATGAGTCAAAGAGTAACCTCTCTTAACATCTCTAAACTGAACTACTGGATTTTTAAAAAAAGATATCAATTAAAATAATAAAAAAAAAAAAGAGATATTTTGGTGAACAGGGATTATTTTAGAGGAACACAGAGAGAAAGAGAGAAGAAAAACATTGACATTGAGAAGAGCAACGAGAGAAAAAGAAAGGAATCACTACTGACTGAGAAGGAAAAAGGGCAACCAGGTATGTTTTCTTTTGCAAAATTATTTTTACTCTTATACTTCTTATCTTGCATTTCAAAGTTTTACTGTAAACCCATTGTATAAATTTTTTTTTTACTACATGCATTGCATCCTGCATCTTGCTCCCACCTCTGACCTTCTCTACCATGCCCCCATGCATCTCGCCACACAGCCACCGAGAACCAAAAAAAACACCCACGCCAAACCTCCAAAACAACATAAACACCACAGTCCCCGCTGCTACGCACCAACACCATCCTCGCATTCTTAAGTCATCATAAACCTCCATTATAGCTCCTCTCTTCACGTAACCTCATGCATGCCCCTCGTGATTTCCATGCCCCATGCAAAGGCGCTGTCATCCTTGCCTCTGTCGACCATCAAGCATCCTCCAACGAGAAACAATACCCCTCCTTCACTATGAACCTTCAACCACCATACTCTCCCTCATCATGCACTAACAACCCTATTCAATGCACGACTTGGCCTTTACCACAATTGTCATCACAGTTCACCATCTCACCCGCTCCAAATACCCCAAATATGCCTTGAAAATGCCTCTCATGCGCCTTCAATAAACCCCACATCACGAAGCCACCAAATTACCGCACCTCCTTTGACCACTGTGCCAACCTAGGCCAATCACCGTCATCATCAAAACTATTGCCCATCAAAGCTTTTGTGTTTGCCACTACTTCTGTCACACGTGCGCCACCTTTATATCCATCTCCAACCTCCACAATGACGCAAGTAGCCCCCATGAATGCTATCAACTCCTCAACCTCAAATTGCACCCCTTTGTGCCACTACTCCAACTCAGCAAGTGACGCCAATCCTCATTCCTTCGCCACCACCGAAGACACACTTTAGCCTCCACACATCCAAAATCCATCAAAGCCACCGCAAAACTGCCATGAATGCCAAAGCCTTGCCACCACGCCATGCTCCACCATTGGTGCATCAACCTCAACCACCCTCGTGGTTTCAAAACAACCAACGGCCCCACTTGAATCACCCTCCAACCTGTACCACCTTGGCAAGCGTCACTCCATCGCTTACGCCGACCACCGCACCGTCCTCGAACCTCCATGAGTAAAACTTCCACCCCAACCTCTTTCGTCGACATGGGCAACCATTCCACACTTTAAGTCTCACTTTCCAGCACCTCCGTTGTACTAGCCTGCACCGTCGTGCAAGACACACCCTTTGCCATGAGCAACGCTCACTGCCACCATGATTTCTTCCTTCGGCTGCCACCTCCAAGCCACGACTACTTCGCCACCGCTTGCACCACCATGAACGCCATAAATGAGAACCCATACCCTTCTTTCGTCACCGTCAAAACTGCACCTTCAACCCCCGCACAACTTAGATCATGATGCCTCGCATACATGCTTGCCGCCACCAACCATAACCACTCAACATGCAACTCCAACTTCCACCATGAACCTCACTATGGCCACTTTCAAGCCACCACGAAACCACCACCCCACGGCCATGTTCAAGCCTGCACAACCACCACTATGAAGCATCTTCAACCACCACTCTTTCATTCTCGACCCCCACTCATCCTCGCTTGCCACCATGATCTCTTCCATCGCGCCAAACCTTCACCGCACCAACGCACACCTTAAACGAAGCAGCATCACCAACCACAGGAAGCTCGGCCACTGCCTTCTCCACAACAGCGAACTTCATCCAAAGTAACCACCATGAGAGCCTCCAATGCCGCCACCATGCACTAGCCTTTACGTGGGCCACCCTCCGCCATGAACGCTCCAAACTGCACCCAAAAACATCATGGACAGCAACGCCGTGAGTAACCACCATGGGCAGCAGCAAAACCGCCACAAAAATGCCACTTATCATTCCTAACGACTCTGACGCTGCCGTCGGTGGCCTCCACCGTCGCCGCCTCTCCCGTGGCGGCCACTGCCTATGCGAGTCACCTCGACCCTCGCCAACCATGGTTGCCGCCGTCTCCATTGTCTCCATAGCATGTGCCTTCCAAACCCTAGACGGGTTTCTAGTTAGTGGGGATACTGCACACACCCCTTGTATTCGTGCCTGCACCCTTTATTCTCCCAATTACCAGAATACCCCTGGCTTTAGGTTGAATTGCAATTAGTGGGAGTGCTTCCTGCACCCCCATTTATTAAGTTTTGCACCAATATTTTTACAATTCCTGAAATGCCCCTGGTTACTGGTTGGGCTTCTGACAAGTAGAGTTGTTCTTTACACTCCACTGGTTGGAGTCTGCACCTGCGCTCATACACAATTACTAAAATGCCCCTGGTTACTGGTTGAGCTTCTGACTAGTGGAGCTGATCTTTGCACCCCACTGATTTGAGTCTGCACCTGTGCTGCAACTCAATTACCAAACTGCTCTTAACACAAGTGGGTTTATGGTCAGGGGTTTGCTTTCTGCACCCCATCTTTTGCGCCTACACCTCAGCTCTTCACAATCCCAAAAATACCCTTTTGACTAGTTGAATTACTTTTTGCACCTCCCTTAATTAGGACCTACACCCTACATTTTTCAAAATTCCAAAATTATCCCTTACAAATACCCAAGTAAAGAATTACGTAACCCTGATTCTTTATTCTTGATAGAGATACGTAGGAGCGAGGTCAAATCCTTGTCGAGCTCCCCCTTTAAAATAAAAAAAATGTTTTGTTTTGTTATTATTTGCATTATATTCTTTCGGAAAAGATAAATATTTTTTTTAAAAAAAAAACCACACTCTTTTATTTTACTTATTTAGTTAAAGGTATCGCCTTAGGGCGAGCGTTGTGGGGGTGCTAATACCTTCCCCACACGTAACCGACTCCCGGACTCTGAATCTGGTTTTGTAAACTTGCCTTATCTGATTTTTGGTTTTTCCATAGTTTTTCCTTTAATAAATTATGGTGGCGACTCCTCTGTTTTATCAAAAAATAAAACTTTTTTTTAAGATCGCCGTCCCGGTTGCAACAGATGGCAACTCCACTGGGGACAATCTTAGAGAGTCAGGCCAATTTAATTAAATAAGTAAAATTTGTGTGGTTTTCTAATGTTTATTTTTCCTTGCTTATTATATTTCTTTTATTTTTGTATCTATTTGTTTATAATTTTAGGGTTATTAAATATATTTGTATGTCATATATGCTTGTACATTGTTGGAATATTGAACCCTAGGGTAGAAGACATCTCATATATATCTGCTTGGGAATTTTCTGATTGTTTTGCAGGTGGAGGTTGGGTATGCATTTTTCTCCCTTCACACACACACCTTTTGTATATCATGAGTGGGGCCCTATACCCGGGTCTGTGGAGCTTTAGAAATAGAGGAGTTGTGTAGCAAAATTGGGCTGATGTACTTACTCACCCAGGTGTGCGAAAACTCCAGCTAGAGTCTGTTCCCTTTATTCTCATGTCCATAAAGATTGTCATTACTGATTGATATGGATGTGTGGTAAAGAGGACTATAGCTCTAGTGGCCTTTATTAGTAAATTAGGATAAGCCACCCTTTGCGAGTACATTTATATGCTTAGAACTTTAACCTCACTAGGGCAAACCCTAATTAGGACACTAAGGGAGACTTTTTGCGGCTTGACTATCCACTACAACTTTTTTTTTTAAAAAATAATATATATATAATATGTATTTCTAACATCCATTTAGGCATCCTCATGCACATTCTCAAAAATTTCTATGCATATGATTGCATTTATGCATTTTCTTCATTTTGCGTCTTTATTTGCATAAAATAAAGGTTTTATTAATATATGCATTCTCATTCAAAAAAAAAAACAAAACGAAAAATTCATTGATTGCATTCTCATATTCTCATAAAAAAGGATTCATGCATGCGTTTTCGTATAGTTATAAATATATATACGCGTTTTCGTATAGTTATAAATATATATATATACGCATATTTGACTTGTTTTTCTTTTGGCATTATATTTATTATCTTATTTTTGAAAAAGTTTTATTTTCTTGATTTTTCAGTCGAACTATAACTTTGAGCATACGCAATGGAGTTTAATATGGAACCTGAGAGGACTCGTGAGACGGGAAACACGAAAAAGAAAATGAGAGTCAAGATTTTGGAAAATGATTTGGCTGATCTTAGAGAGCTAGGGCAAAAGCTAAGGGCGGTGCAAAGAACCATTTTCAAGAGTAGATATGGAAACCTGTTGGAGTTATTGGAAGTACAAGTGCAAGTACATGCCATTACTGCCTTAGTTCAGTATTACGACCATCCATTAAGGTGTTTCACCTTCTATGATTTTCAGTTGGTGCCAACTTTTGAAGAGTATGCCCAAATATTGGATATGCCCATAGATAAGGTGATACCTTATCAACATTTGGACCAACCTATCTCCATGACTACTCTCGTAGCAATTATGAGGTTACCCGCGAGAGATTTAGAAGACAGATATGTCTGGGAGGGTTAGAAAGGATTTTCTCTGAGTTTTTTGACGGAGTACTTGCATGAGTTAGGCGAGGAAAGAGATTGGGAAGTTTTCATGGATGTTTTTGCTTTGGCTCTTTTTGGAATTATGATGTTCCCCAAGACTCAACGTTTTGTGGATAATGCTGCAATCAGTGTTTATATTGCTTATAGGACTCGGAGCGAAAGCCCAGTCACTGCAATTTTAGCTGATACCTATTTAGCCCTCAACTCGTGCAATCCGAGAAAGAAGACTAGGATGGCATGTTGCTCGCCTGTTTTGTTTGTTTGGCTAGCCTCGTGTTTTGAGGAAAGGGTAGTTGGAATCAAATGCCCTGTAGAATCTGTCAAGCAGCAAAGGCTAGAAATAAAAAGCAAGGATGAATGGTCTCAGTATATGGTGTCCTTAACCCAAGGAAAAATTGAGTGGCAACTGGCATGGCAGCAACGATCCCAATTGGTATACCAATGCGCCAAGTTCCTCAATATGCTGCTCATAGGGACTAAGGGTTGTATTAACTACAACCCAGTATTGGCTCAAAGGCAGTTTGGACATCCAATTAGAGGGGCTCCTACCTCATATGTTATAGAACCTCTTTTGTTTCTATATAAAGATGGTTCAGCCGATGAGATAGTACCTAGGATTCGTAAAGCATGGGAAAAGAGGATCATCATGGGGAAAGACACTAGACCCTATGTTATGAATACAGAAATACCATATCAGCGTTGGTTGGCGGATCGAGTGGAAACGGTTAAATTACCTTTCAAATTGAATTCCCCAACTTTATTGGAAGAGGAGACTTCCTTAGAAAATGAGTCAGAAGAAGAAGAAGAAGAGTCAGAGGAAATAAGGCAGTTGAAGAGGGAGATTGAGGAATTGAAAAGCGAGAATGTAATAATTACGAAGAAACTGAAGCAAGAGGAAAAACACACTCAAAGAATCCAGCGAGACTTGGAGGATGTGAATGCTGTGTTATTAAAAAGGAATTATAAAATAGATGAAGCGTTCTCTATAGTGAGTAAGTGGATAGCTATGTATGATGAGTCTAGAAGAGAAAATACGGAAGTATTGGACAAATTTCATGATCTCCAAGGTCGTATTAATGATATGGAGCGCTCGATTGAAGAATGGGAGGACAAGGCAAAGAAGGAATTTGAACTACGGCTAGAGGAAGAGGTGAACTACACGGCTAAAATTATTCAATTGGAGGAATCACTAGAGGAGCTTGAGCAAACCCTCGGGTATTGGAAGACTCGTTTCTCTCAGTTGGCCTCATTGGCTAATGCGGCAATTGAAGATGTTCCTAGAATGTTAAAGGAAGTTGACGTATCTTTGATGTTCCGTCCAGTACCGAAGGAAGTAGAAAGCTTTGTAGAGCATTGCAAGGGATTTGTGGGATTGATGAAGAAAATGGTTGCCCGTAATAGGATTTAGTTAGCTTGTTTCTTGTTTTTATTTTTCTTTTCTACAGTACAATGTAATAAAGTTGTCCTTTGGCAACATTTAGTTTAGTTAGTTTGTTTTTCCCTTTCCTGTTTTGAATGTAATAAGGCTGTCAGTTGGCGGCCCCGTTTCCCATTAATGAATGAAGTTCAGTTTCCTATTAATTCTCTATGCGTATGCTACAAATTCTTATAGTTCACGTTTTTGTACTCCTTTTCCATTTTGCATAACCTTTCATCTTTGTAATTAACCCCATCCAACTAATAAAAACAATAATAATTATTAAATAATAATAATACTAATACTGCTACTATTACTAAAAATGATAATAACGTTTTTGCATCTTGTATTTTCGCATTTTTCTCTCTAACTTTTTAAAATAAAATAGCAGAAAAGGCATAATAACGACTAAATTTCCGCAACACCTGTACGGAACTCATGCAAATCGCAAAAGGATGGAAAACTTGGGCGAAACAGTTGAATCTGTGAAGAATGACGTTAATCAGCTGAAGGACCAAATGGGACAGATACTTGAGGCCTTAGCTGCTCTGAAGAGCACTAGGGAAAGTCAAGTGGTTAGAAATGAAGAAGCGACATCTTCTAATCCTGTGGTGCAACAGATTGGAACAGTTTCGGTACCAAGACTTGATCATACTGGCTGGCCTCCATATGGTCTCCCTCCCAATTATAGTCCTCCTTATGAGGGTCAAGCGGAGCTAGAACAACCGCCACCACTTATTTCAGTGAATCTTTCCGGGACACCTATGAATCAGCCCGATTCGATTCATATACAACCCAATGCCGGCATAACTGGAACAAATGTTGGGGTCCAGTAGTCCCTACGGCTACACAACCCACTGTTCAACCTCGCGTTTTGCAAGAAATGTCCCATGATGCAGAAGAAGCCAAGAACAAGTTAGAGTTTCTAGAAGAAAGACTCAAAGCCATTGAAGGAGGAGGCAGTTTTGGATTTGGGAACGCTGCAGGTTTATGTTTGGTACCTGATGTTGTGATTCCTCCCAAGTTCAAGATACCTGATTTTGAGAAGTATAGGGGTGCCTCATGTCCAAAGAATCACTTAACTATGTACTGCCGAAAGATGGCTGCACATGCTGGTGATGAAAAGCTACTAATACACTTCTTCCAAGACAGCTTAGCAGGCACTGCTCTAAGCTGGTATATGCATCTGGAACCGGCTCAAATCAGATCATGGAACGACTTAGTAGATGCTTTCTTGAAACAATACAAGTATAATGTTGATATGGCTCCTGATAGACTGCAGCTACAGAATATGTCAAAAAAAGGCAATGAGACTTTTAAAGAGTATGCCCAGAGATGGAGGGAATTGGCTGTTCAAGTGGAACCACCCTTGCATGATAAGGAAATGGTAACTATGTTCATGGGTACTTTACAGTCACCTTTCTATAAACATATGGTGGGCAGTGTTTCTTCTAACTCTGCTGACATTGTCATCATTGGAGAAAGAATTGAGCTGGGGTTGAAAACTGACAAAATTGCACAAAGTCCAGCAATGACAGGTAAGAAAACAGGTTTTAACTTGGGAAAGAAAAAAGAAGGCAAAGGACAAGTAGCTTCAACCACAACCCAGTGGGGAGGATATCCATCAACTCGGTATAGGCCGGAGCGTTCCCATACCTCTTATGCCACAAGTACACCACCTATGTATCAACAAAATGTGCCTCCGGCAATACGACCTTCTTCCGTGCCTCCTAATGTTTATATGCCTAAGCAAAATTGGAGGAATGAAGGGGGACCAAATGCTAATCAACCTCAAGGGCTGAGTTCATTTCAAAGGAGGGAACAAATTTAGTTCACTCCCATTGCAATGTCATATACAGAACTTCTGCCTAGTTTTCTTCAAAATGCTTTGGTTGCAATATGCCCTAGTAAACCTCTGTAACCACCTTATTCTAGGAATTATGATCCTAACGCTAAGTGTGAATATCATGGCGGAGTTGTCGGGCACTCCATTGAGAACTGCAGGCAGTTTAAATACAAGGTTCAACAATTGATAGATGCGGGATGGTTAACCTTCCAAGAAGATAAACCAAATGTTGAAAAGAATCCTTTCTCTAACCATGCAAGTCCCTCAACTAATGCCATTTTGAGGGACATAGGTCAAAGTCTAATAAGAAGAGTTGAAGATATCAAGAGCCCATTAAAGGACATTTTTACATTGATTTGTCAAATGGGGTATTTCAAATCTAGGGGCAAGCCAGAAGGCGCGTGTGGATTCCATGCTAGCCAAGAACACTCGATCAATGAGTGTTTTGAATTCAGAAGTTTTTTGCAAGATTTGTTAGATAGGCATATATTACAAGTTTGTCACCCAAGCGAAGAGGAAGAAGTATATACTCAGACCAGCGAAGACCCCAAATTATATGGTCCAAAACCACTAGTATTACATTTTTCTAGAAGTCCAATAATGCAAGGAGAAAGACAACCCGTGGTGATACAGACTCCATCCCCTTTTCCATATAAAAGTGATAAGGCAGTTCCATGGGAGTATGGGGTCAGTGTCCTGGAAAATGATTCAAGTGGAAAGCGAGATAATGAAATTATAAACATTGATAAGTCCACCATAGATAATATTTCTGGGATTGGAGGAATGACAAGAAGTGGTCGCCTTTTTGCCCCAATGGAGTTGAGGAGTGGCAAAAGCCCAGAGAATACCAGCAAAGAAGTTATTATCGAGAAAGCTAAGGCGTTCCTGAAAGGGAAGGCCTTGCAAGCTGACCAAGAGCCTGAAGAGAAGGACAACAAGGAAATTTCTGACGATGCAGCTAGTGAATTTTTACGGTTTATACAACAAAGTGAATACAAAGTGGTTGATCAATTGAACCGCATGCCGGCAAGGATTTCATTGTTGGATTTGCTGATGCACTCTACTTCCCATCGAAACCTGTTAATGAAGATCCTTAATGGAGCTCATGTGGAACATGATATATCCCTGAATCAATTTGAAGGAATCGTGAGCCACATTAAGGCAAATGACTACCTTACATTTACTGAAGATGAAATACCCACCGAAGGAAGAGGTCATAACAAAGCTTTGCATATATCAGTCAAATGTATGGACTACGTGCTGGCAAGAGTACTTATTGACAATGGCTCGTCTCTGAATGTCATGCCTAAAACAACGTTGAATAAAATATTTTGCGAAGAAACATATCTACGCCCTAGCAGCATGGTTGTAAGAGCCTTTGATGGAAGCCGAAGAGAGGTTATTGGTGAAATTGAATTGCCTATACAAGTAGGACCTTGTACCTTTCAAGTCGTGTTCCAAGTGATGGATATACTTCCTACTTACAATTGTTTGCTTGGGCGTCCTTGGATACACTCAGCAGGTGTTGTACCCTCTACATTGCACCAGAAGCTTAAGTTCGTGTTTAATGACAAGTTAATTATAGTCTTGGGTGAGGAAGACTTCTTAGTGAGTGGACCGTTGCCTACTCCCTATATCGAGATTGCTGAAGAGGCTCTGGAAACTTCTTTCCAAGCCCTAGAGATTGTGGGAACCATGTACGTTGAACCTTTTAAGATCAATCCATGCCTATCAAAGGCATCGGTAATGGTAACAAAAACCATGCTGAAGGAAGGATACAAGTATGGACAGGCGTTGGGAAAAAGTGGTCAAGGACTCTTGTACCCGCTCAAGTTAATTGAGAACAAAGGAAGACATGGACTGGGTTACAAACCCATTTGGGCAGACAAGAAGAAAATGTTCAAGGGAAGAAAAGAAGGAATTACCCTATGCAATATAGGGAAAACATTTCGAAGCGTAGGATGGATAAATACTGACCAAGTGGTTGTAATTGAAGAAGCACCAATACAAGGAAGTCTGAATCTTGTGCGCCCTTGCCTTCCTAATGCGAGAATCGACAATTGGGAGTTCCAAGATTTGCCCGTGGTGTTTGATAATGATGAAATGTAATCGTTGTTTTTCGTTTTTTTTTTTTTCATTCTTTGCAATAAAGCCTTGGTTTGGGCTTAAAAATTTGTGTTTCTCAAATTCAATAAAGCCTTGGTTTGGGCTTAAAACTTTGTGATTTCCAAGTTCAATAAATAAAAGTTAGTTTGCATTTCTTTTCCAATAAATTTGTGGCTTTTCTATTTTTCTTTCTTGCCTATTTATTTGCATAAAATCAAATAATGCAGATGCAATGATTCTGAAAGCTTGAGTATTTCGCATCTAAATTTTGAACTCCCTGTCGAGAATACGGAAAATGATTATGATGAAGACTGTGAACCCCCTCTAGAATTGCTGAGATTGGTAGAACAAGAGACAAGAGAAATCAAACCACATGAAAAAATACTTGAAACGGTTAATTTGGGAAAGGATGGGGAAGAAAAACATGTCAAGATTGGAATTAGTCTGACAAAAGAGATGCAAGAACGGTTATGCTCTTTGTTAAGGGAATTTAAAGATGTTTTTGCTTGGTCCTATCAAGACATGCCTGGACTAGATCCTGATATAGTACAACATAAGTTGCCTCTTAAACCGGAATGTTCTCCGGTTAAGCAGAAATTAAGAAGAATGAAACCTGAAATGGCGTTGAAGATAAAAGAAGAAGTAGAAAAACAATTTAATGCGGGTTTTCTGGCGGTAGCCAAATACCCCCAATGGGTAGCAAAAGTTGTACCAGTGCCAAAGAAAGATGGAAAGGTGAGGATGTATGTGGATTATCGGGATTTGAATAGGGCAAGTCCAAAAGATGATTTTTCATTACCACATATTGACACGTTAGTAGACAACACTGCTACATCTTCATTGTATTTATTCATGGATGGTTTTTCCGGGTATAACCAGATCAGGATGGGACCGGAAGATATGGAGAAGACCACTTTCATTACTTTATGGGGAACCTTTTGTTATAAGATGATGTCATTCGGACTTAAAAATGTTGGCGCAACGTATCAGAGGGCAATGGTAACCCTTTTTCATGACATGATGCATAAATAAATTGAAGTTTATGTTGATGATATGATTGCCAAGTCAAAATCTGAAGAAGAACATCTAGTCAATTTGAGAAAATTGTTTGAAAGATTAAAAAAATTCAAGCTCAGATTGAATCCGGAAAAATGCACTTTTGGTGTGAGATCTGGAAAACTTCTAGGTTTCATTGTAAGTCAAAAGGGGATCGAGGTGGACCGAGACAAGGTGCGTGCAATTCTGCAAATGCCTCATCCATGTACGGAAAAAGAAATTCGAGGTTTTCTGGGAAGACTAAATTATATTGCTAGATTTATTTACCATCTAACTTCCACTTGCAAGCCCATATTTAAATTGCTGCGCAAGAACCAACCCAAAGATTGGAATGAAGAATGTCAAGTGGCTTTCGAAAAGATAAAGCAATATCTGCAAGAACACCCAGTTTTACGTCCGCCGGTCCCTGGGCGACCTCTTATTTTATACTTGACAGTGTTAGATGGATCAATGGGCTGTGTTCTAGGTCAGCATGATGAAACAGGAAGGAAAGAGCATGTCATTTATTACTTGAGCAAAAGATTTACAGATTGTGAGCAAAGGTATTCTGTATTAGAACGGACTTGTTGTGCTTTAGCTTGGGCTGCCTATAGATTAAGACAGTACATGCTCAGTCACACAACATTGTTAATCTCCAAGATGGATCCAATCAAGTACATCTTTGAAAAACCTGCTCTCACGGGGAGAATAGCTCGATGGCAGATGTTATTATCCGAATATGACATACAATATGTTACCCAAAAATCTATCAAAGGTAGTGTCCTTGCAGACTACTTGGCACACCAACCCATTGAAGATTATCAATCCATGCAGCTTGAATTCCCAGATGAAGAAATTTTAGTCCTTGAAGATGACAATAATGAGAATATGTGGACATTGTTCTTCGATGGAGCATCTAATGCCTTAGGGCATGGAATAGGAGCAGTGTTTATCTCTCCTACATGACAGTACATACCTATGACAGCAAGATTGTGCTTTGATTGTACTAACAATACAACAGAATATGAGGCATGTGTTATGGGTATTCGAGCTGCCATTGAATTTGGGGCAAAATGTTTAGAAGTGTATGGGGATTCTGCCCTCGTTGTCCAACAAGTAAAAGGAGAATGGGAAACTCGAGATCAAAAGTTGATTCCTTATCAAGCATATATTAAAGGATTAATGGAGTATTTTAATACTATAACATTTCATCACATCTCGAGGGATGATAATCAATTGGCCGATGCTTTAGCAACCCTATCATCCATGTTCGAGGTAAATCAAGAAGGTGAACTACCAAAGATCAAGATGGAAAGTCACGAACAACCAGCTTATTGTTCCTTCATAGAAGAAGAATCAGACGGCAAACCATGGTATTTTGACATTAAGCAATATCTCAAGAAAAGAGAATATCCTGAAGGGGCCTCTGAAAATGATAAGCAAATGTCAAGAAGATATGAAGTTCGTTCTAAATGGGGAAGTATTATACAAAAGAAATCATGACATGGTGCTCCTTAGATGTGTAGATGCAAAAGAGACAGAACTGATCTTAAAAGAAGTCCGTGAAGGAATTTATGGAACGCATATGAATGGTCATTCAATGGCCAGAAAAATCTTGAGGGCAGGTTATTTCTGGTTGACTATGGAGAATGATTGTTGCATCCATGTCAGGAAATGTCTTAAGTGTCAGGAATACGCTGACAACATCAACGTCTCGCCGACAACCTTGAATATGTTATCCGCCCCATGGCCATTTTCCATGTGGGGCATAGATGTCATTGGGGCCATTGAGCCAAAAGCTTCGAATGGGCATTGTTTCATTCTGGTGGCCATAGATTACTTTACTAAATGGGTAGAGGCTGCTTCTTATGCCAATGTGACAAGAAAAGTAGTGACGAAGTTCATCCAAAGAAAGATCATTTGCAGATATGGTCTACCTAGCAGAATTATCACTGATAATGCTACGAATTTGAATAACAAAATGATGTCTGAGTTATGTGAAGAATTCAAGATTCAACATCATAATGCTACTCCTTATCGACCCAAGATGAATGGAGTAGTAGAAGCGGCAAACAAGAACATAAAGAAAATTGTTCAGAAAATGGTAGTCACATACAAAGACTGGCATGAAATGCTACCATTCGCTTTGCATGGATACCGCACTTCAGTGGGAACGTCAACAGGGGCAACACCTTTTTCATTAGTATACGGAATGGAAGCAGTTCTTCCCTTTGAAGTTGAAATTCCTTCCCTAAGAGTGCTGATGGAAGCTCAATTAGAAGAGGTTGAATGGGTGCAAACTAGACACGACCAGCTCAACCTCATTGATGAAAAAAGACTAGCAGCAGTCTGTCATGGACAATTATACCAACGAAGAATGAAAAGGACGTTTGATAAGAAGGTGCGCCCTAAAGAGTTCCAAGAAGGAGAATTGGTAATGAAAAAGATCATAACGGTCCAAAAAGATAATAGAGGGAAGTGGATGCCAAATTATGAAGGCCCTTATGTGGTGAAAAAGGCATTGCCTGGAGGTGCACTGATTCTCACAAAGATAGATGGGGAAGAGTTGTATTTGCCAGTCAACTCTGACACAGTCAAAAAGTTTTATGCTTGATATGATTCCGTAGAGACAGGATTTTCTTTTGTACAAATTTTATTTTGTAAAAGCTAATACTCTCATTGTAAAGTTCAAAATTTTTTTCTTTTTCAATGTGATGAATTATTTGTTCCTAAATTACTGAATTCATAAGATTATAAATGACCAAATGAGTTGTAAATAGCAAAATGTTTAACAAAGGTAAAAGCTGGCTTTCTCAAGGAATTCGTCTCGATGTAGTTCTTGATACCTTTCCCATTCCCAAAATTCCCAAAAAGCCTAAAAAATCTCTGGATATCCAAAAAAGGTTTGCCTTAAGGATTGCTACTTCTGGAGAAAACTTTTGTATCGGAGCAAAAATGCGGTGTTTTTACTGCTAGCAAAAAGATTGGTTCTATTTCTTGTCTTCAGAGGCGTTCAAAAAAACATATATAAAAAATGATAAAAGTCCGTTAGATAGAAAACCCGCAAGGGCGATCTAAGCAAAAGATAGACAAAAAAAAAAAAACACATGTGTTGGAAGTCATTACATTTTGTTTCACCGTTAATGTTTTTGGAAATTAAGCAATCATGATTTAAAGTGATATATGGTCATGTTTCTTCATCCTAAACACCTTTATAAATCCTTTGCACCCTCTTTGAGCCTAAACAAAATTTTTCTTTCAAATACCCATATGAGGATCATCGATAATTGGAGGTTCGGTCTAAAATTTTGATAGAAAAAATTCATAAACAGTTATAAATCAAAGCTCCTAATTCATTAAGAAAGGAGTATCATCAGAAGTTCCTGGAAGCATAACGAAAAATGCACACCAAACAAGAAGTATGTCACAAGCTTCTCAAGAAAAGGAAAATATTAAAAAAAAGGAAAAAAAGAAGAAAAAAAGAAGAAAAAGAAAAAGAAGATATTCTTATAAGTTCATCAAAAAGGGAGTACAATCAAGACTCCCTAATGAGAAGAGAAATAGAGAAAGGGAACATGATACAAGAAGCTCCTGGAAAATGACCTTGTTTGATTACAACATTTGGTTTATGATCCTCATTTAAATATAAAACCCCTACTACAATTTTTGAGCCTTTATATCCTTTTCTTTACAACCCTCTTTACCCCTGGCCACGTTACAAGCTCAATAAAGTCCATATTGATTGTTGAATGATTGCAATGATTTTCATAAGGATTAACCTTGTAACAAGATGATGTGATTGATAATACATGTTAAGAAAAATAACAGAAAAATGAAAAAAAGAGAAGAGAAAAAGTTTATCAGAGCGTCTCTGTTAGACTAAAGTTCTGGTCATTCTACAAGTCGGCGAAAGATACAACACCAGCCGGGGCAATCTGGTTTCTTTCATACCCTTGCTACCCCGCAGAAATAGTCAATCCTTCATACATATCTCATGGTTACCCTTATACGTACCAACTGGGGCAATCTGATTTATTTTATATCATTGCTACCCCTTTCCTACCTCACAAAAATAGTTAATCCTTCAATATCCTTATACACACCAACTGGGGCAATTTGCATGAATTGTTTTCCTCTTTAAGATTAGCTTTTTACACTATCCTTATTTTCTTTCGAACCAAGTTGCTCATACCCTCAAAGCTTAAAGCTCACATAGTTAGCCCAATACACCAAAATTGGGGCAATCCTGTTGAAAGATTTGTATCTCTAGTATCTTTCAAATACCTCAAATTCTCTATACACTTACCCTTCGCCTGAGGGTTCAAGCCTACATCAAAGCAATGTTTCCAAACAGAAAGCTAGTGATTATTCTTTGTGGGCATACACTTTAACTTTATGACATTTTCGAAAAATTAGCATCCAATGAATTCAGTTTTACAAGGAACACCTGATTTCACATTGAAAACCTGTTGGATAAAAAGAAAAAGTTACTTTCGTATATATTTTTGAAAAAAAAACAAAGAAAACCATTTTGTCCATATTTTTGAATAAATATCGGGGAAAAATCATTAAAAATATTCCTTTGTACATAAATTTTCAAACATTTAAAAAAATCATCATTGAAAATATCTTTTGTACATACCTTTCCTTTTGAAAAATTGGTATGTATCTTTTTGAAACGCTATCTTTGGAAAGCTCATTGAAAAATTATCATTTGTAAAATCGTTTAAGAATTTGTACATACATTAGTATCAAAAATGATCATTCAAGAAAATCAAATTTCATGCACTCAAACAAGCATTTTCATTCAAAAAAAAAAGTTTACCAAAATGTTATGCATTCATAAATGCACTCCTAAAAAAGAACAAAAACTTAAATTTTATGCATTCAAACATGCATTTTCATTCAAATCAAAAGTTCAAATTCAATCAGAAATCTCATGCATTCATAAATGCATCATTCAAAAATAATAAAAAATCAAATTTCATGCATTCAAACATGCATTTTCAATCAAAAAAAAATTTCAAAAGATTTTTTCATGCATTCTTACATGCATTTTTCAAAAAGAAGCAAATCAAAAGCTCATATTCAAACAAATTTCATGCATTGAAACATGCAATGTTCAGAATTCATATTCAACCAAAAGTTGCATACATACGTAAATGCATTCTCCAGAAAGAACAGATAAAAAGAAAAAAATTAACAGAAAATATTATTAGAAAAAGGACTCAGTGTCGTATCTCCACATTTTACAACACGGGTGTATAATCTTAGTGATATTATCCAGAGATCTATTTAAAATTTATGACACTCTCGTCTCAGTACAAGGTCAGTTCAATCCAAAATTTATGACCCTCTCGTCTCAGTACAAGGTCAAAATAAAGAACAATGACCCTCTCGTCTCAGTACAAGGTCAGTTCAATCCAAAATTTATGACCCTCTCGTCTCAGTACAAGGTCAAAATAAAGAACAATGACCCTCTCGTCTTAGTACAAGGTCAAAATAAAGAACAATGACCCTCTCGTCTCAATACAAGGTCAGTTCAATCCAAAATTTACGACCTGCTCGTCTCAGTACAAGGTCAAAATGAAGAACAATGATCCTCTCGTCTCAAAACAAGGTCAGTTCAATCCAAAATTTATGACCCTCTCGTCTCAGTACAAGGTCAAAATGAAGAACAAGGACCCTCTCGTCTCAGTACAAGGTCAATTCAATCCAAAATTTACGACCCTCTCGTCTCAGTACAAGGTCAGTTCAAAAAATCAATCCTCACAACCCTCTTATCTCAGTACAAGGTCAGTTTAAGGTACGCGACCCTCTCGTCTTGATACAAGGTCTAAGCCTCTATCTATACATTTATTTTATTGTTTTTATTTTCATAACCGAACGAAATTAGTGTTTTTGTCCTTACTTATCTTTTACCCAACTAATCTGAACTTCTTAAAAGTTTAGATCATTTAGTAAAATTTAAGTAAGGAGGGGCAGCTGTCAACACCCAATTTCGTCCGGGCAGGCAAATTATTTCATATTATAAAACAATACAAAAATTAAAATAAAAGGGTGTGTTATCTAGTTTTATTATATTATTGTCATTTAAATAATAAAAAAAAAGAGACTTTGGTTACATTATATTCAATAAATAAGGTTTTAAAATAAAATTCATAAAAAGAAATAGTAAGGGAAGTCAGTTTATTAAAAAATTGTTAAAAATAATAGTAATTAAAAACATCTTAAAATTTTCCATTAAAGGAAAACTAAAAAATATGGTAATTAAAAGATAATAATATTAATAATTAAAAAAAACGAAAATAATAAAAACAAAATAAAAATAAATATATATTAGAAAAGTAAATAATAAAATAAAAGAAAACAAGAAAAAAAAAA
>Ga0209700_104207_pt1 | contig 26328 bp, 7 predicted proteins | sample SiratroredBW_FD_187528 | JGI IMG/M metagenome (GOLD analysis project Ga0209700, IMG submission 187528) | Root nodule microbial communities of legume samples collected from California, USA - Siratro red BW (SPAdes) (version 2) | ecosystem: Host-associated > Plants > Roots > Nodule | place: USA... | reverse complement strand
AAAACGTTTTCTACAAACCTTTTCCATTACCCTCACATTTTTGTCAGATACTAGCATTATATAAATATATATATATATATATATATATATATATATATATATATATATATATATATATATATATATTTATTTATTTCTAAAGTGTTTATTGATGAGAGTTAAATATATGTCTAGTTATTTAATGTGTAACCTTCTCAAGAAAAATGTATGAATGAAATGATTTTTTTTTATCATGGTGTAATTGTATGTAAATGGAGAGATTTTAAAAATCATTATAAAGATGGACAAATTGTACTTACACGGATATGATTTCAAAATGAATAAATTATGTTTGCAAAAATAATTTTATGACCATCTAATTTTTTTTATGTTTTATATTGAAGTTGTACTTCAAACAAATCAAGATTTTTTTTTTTTTTTCTAAAATCATACTTCTTAACATAATCTCACCATTTCTATTTTTAAATAAAAAGCACGATTTCGATTTATTCTTATTATTTCAATTCTCATTGAAACTGAGTGTTGAAGTTGAAAATTTAAAGTGTATGACATGTTCACTGTTCACTCGACTTCATTTTACCTTAACCTGTCTTTATGACAAATCAATGGAAAATTTCCTTTCCAACTTATAATGGAAAAGTTCATCCTCCCCAGAGTACTAAGAAGACAAACTTTGCGAATATTATTTCTGATTTAAAAAGGCAACAAATTTAGAATGAAATGGAGTACTTAGCTAGATTTTCTCTACTATGCTTGCTTGGGATGTTCATAGGTCGACATTTATTAACAGTTAGCACGTAGATTATAGAAGTCTTCCACCTTTAAAACAAACATTACTTTTCAAGAAACTAATTTAATTTCACAGCATCATCTAATGGTTAATAATAACATCAATTACTTATATAACAACTAATAAATATATTATTTCTTTTAACAATTTAGTGTAATATATTAAAACCTGTCATATAATTTAGTGAATTCATATTAGATGAAAAAATTGTACTCATACTTTTTTGTACACATCCATTAAATTCGGAAATGATTTTCTGAATACTTTTTATCGTGATTATTTAATTAATATTTTAGTTATTAACAAGGACTACTTTTAATAAAGTTATACAATGGTATATTCTCTTTTATCATTTTTTATAACTATAAAAAGTATTTTTTTTAATTATTATAATTCTTGAAAATAAAATGTAGGCTTAAAATTCTATTATTTTTTAAATTATTTAAATAATCTTGCGCGTTGCATAATCCTGAAAATTCAATGCGGTTAAGGACATTTTTCTTTTCTTACTTACATGGTAGTAGACGAATAGTTGTTTAGAGGAATAGTTGTTTGATCTCATTGTAGATGAATAGTTGTTCGATTTTTATTTTTCAAACTAAATAAACTTCCACATCTTCTTTACCATGAAAGTGAGGAAGGTCAACCCTAGTATCTAAGACTCTATTTTTTGTCCTATGCCTTCTAAGTAGAGAGGATTGAATTTACTTAGTCTTAAACTACCCTCTTTCATCCTAAGTATCTTCATTTTCAGAACTCCTAAAAGAACTATTCTTGTTTTTCTTAATTTTTTTTCTTTCTACCTTAAAATTCTAAGGTGTAAGATGGCAATTTGAACATTTTTTTTCAATTTTCTCTTTATTTTTATTGATTATCTCTTGTTGTTTCTACGATTTGAGTGACTTGAACTTTCATGATAGTTCTTTTAAATTAAGGGAATTATCACTCGAGTCACTTTCACAATGGTGAGAAATACTATTTGTAGACTAGACAAATCCAAAGGTGAGGCTTATTGACTCCTTTGTGTTGGCAAAACTACTGAAATATTTGACGAATCCAATTAGTGGTGAAGTTTTTGAAGATTTGTTTTAGAATACTTAGGTGTGTGTTGCTTCTCTGATAAGATAAGTCTTGGTTATGCAGTTGTTCTAAAAAAATATTTGGTTAAAATATGTTTCCGAAATAAGACTTAAGAAAAACTTAAATATTGATGTTTGTAAAGAGTTAATTTTTAGACTTAATCAATTGAAATCACTTTAAATAAAATAAATAAACTCAATGTTGAGTTAATTGGTTGATTTTGTTAAATTCTACTTTTATAAATATCCAAGTTAAGAAGTCTGAAATACAATGAGAGATAGAACTTTTTTGAGAGATCATTTTTTTGTGCTAAATCATTTTCTGAGAGAAATTAGTCATTCTTTTGATCAATAATGTGAAAATTAATTTTTTGGAGCAACTTACGTATATTAGTAGTTTTGCAACTATTCCATAGTTTAGGGAAGTCTTTTTGCAAACTCTTAACCTGGGTATTTCATTGCAGTTGTAGATTTTATTTCATTCTCATTTCTAAGTGTTTGTATAGGTTCTTGTATTATAATTAGATAGAGTGCAAGAGTGTTTCTTGGTGTTGTAATGTTTTTGTGTCGTATTATTTTATGATTTTAGTCAAATATTTGCTTGATTGGCAAAGAAAATAGAAGAAAGAATGAACCAATATAAAATATTGGTGTATTGTGCTCTTTATCTCCTTGAAAACAAAGTTTCATTTGTTGAACGAGTCTCAACCAATAGACCTCCAATGTTTAGTGATGTGAACTATCATTTTGGAAAATGAGAATGAAAATTTTCATTGAATCAATTGACTGTAGGATTGGGGTTGCAATTATTAATGACTCTTATATTCCTAAAACTAATTTTTGTTGGTGAAATTGTTGAGAAACCTTTGTTTGATTGGAATGATCTTGAGAGCAAAAATGCTTAATATGTGTATGGAAAAAAATATTATTACTTCAACTTAAAATCTTGCTTAATTTTTTAGGGTATCACAATGTGCCTTGGCAAAAGAGATGTGAGATGTCTTAGAGGTGACACAAATGCTACTGGTATTCTCATGCTTATCATGCTCACTAGCACTGGCAGCCTCATGTTCATTGTTGTATATGTCTTTGCCCTTGAGAAGAATGGTTCTCATGGATAGGCATTGGGCCTTGACATGTCCTTGGTCCAAACACTTGAAACATTTAACATTACTAGTGCATGTGTGTAAAGAATGTTCTTCTTTGTTTTTAAATTTTTCTTTGGCCAGATTTTGGAAAAGGTTTTCCTTTGGTTTTTCTTTTGAATATTTTCCCTCCCTGTTGGACTCCTTGTAATAAGAGTCAAAGTGTGAACTTCTTCCAGAACATTTTCTTAAATTTTGTTATTCTATTTTTAAGCACAACATAAATAAATCGTTCAAATCACGATAAGAAATAAGTTTCACCTTGTCTCTTATTTCAAGACTGAGATCACTCATTAACCTAGTCACAATAACAAGTTCTTCCTCTCTAATACCTGTCATCATCATATATAACTCCATCTTCTGTCGATATTCTTCTACACTTATATTCTTTTGATGAAGTCTATGAAGCTTATCCATTAGCTCCCTGTGATAATATGAGGGTATGTGACGGTGTCTCAGAACACTTCTCAAATCATCAAATGTACTATTGTTGGCTCATTATGAGGATGTCTCTCTTTTTCTAGGATAGGCATAGTGTGGTCCTAGAAGCTAAGAGTAAGGACACTTTCCTATTTTTATGGACATGATAACAAGAAAACAGTTGTTACATTTTTCAATCCAAGTAAGTATCTACATTTTTTTTCATAAAAATGGGTAAGTCAACCTTAGGATCTCTAGACTTGGGCTCTTGTCTATTCCTAGCTTAACTCAAAGCAATACAATCAAATGATTTACGAAAAATTAAAAATATTATACTATGCATTCTAAGTATTTGTTACAATGCCTTACATTTTTAACTCTACACTATCTAAGCAACTTGTCTCTCAATGCAGCTGTATTGGAGGTTCATCTTTGTGACCTGATCTAGGAGTTTTGTTCTAACACATTCCAAATCTCTTTTCCAAGAAACTAGCTCATTCAAGAAGCCACCAACATTAATAACAATAAAACTCAATAAAAGCTAAACTCAAATGAATTTTAATGGACAAACTCAAAGAATTGAGAATTAAAATGACAAACAAATTAAGGCATTGAACAAAGGTTTTGGCACACAAAACGAATACCCAAAGATTGGCACTAGAATAGATTTCAAAAACTAAAAGCAATACAAGATTATGAATTGGGAGTCAGTCTTCTCTAATTTATGATACTTTTCTACAACGTAATTTTTATTGAAATTTTGTCCTTGTCCCAACATCATATATGAATTAATCATAATTAAATTGGAACAAAATAGTCACTGAAAAACTTAAAATAATTGAAAAAACCAAGAGCAATTTTGACACGTTATTGTATATATCTTTTTGTATTTTGATTTTGAATGCGCCTTTTTAACACGTTATTATATATATCTTGAAGTATTCTAATACAAAATTTCAGCTCAAAATATGAAGTAGTTTGCTCGCAGTAAAATTCTCAATTCCAGTATACTTTTATCAAATAGTTCGTGTGCATGGAAGGAAACCTACGAAACTTTTAAAATTTGAACATAACCACTAGACACAATGGATTTGCTAACTTAGGAAACTTCTAATGATCTAGTAATTGGTCTATTTCTTAGGCCTTGTCCATCAATAAGTTCTACTTTTTCTTTTATTTTTTCTATCATTTCAACGAAAAGGGTCAACTATAAAAATATTATAACATCTATGTTTTTAATTTGCTATTAATTAGTTTGATGATTGAGTTAAATATTAAGTAAACATTTTTTTTGATAAAATCGTGTTGTTTTTGAAAAGTACAAGAATCAGTCTATAAACTTTAGCTGTCTTGGCAACGTGTATTGGGTACTCCAATGAAGTGTCAGTTGCTCACATCTGGATTTGACTATGGGACACGCATACGAAGGACAAGTCTGGATGCATGTTTATGATTTACGTAAAGAAAGCATTCTAAATGCAGAAGGCTTTGCACTATCCGTCCAGTTCAGATGACATTGGATATATATTCCGGTGTCACCCAAGATCAAAGGATGGACGACATTACTTGGTATCAGTGAATGACATTGCATTCAGTCCACTTCTATGTGCTGCTTTTGTTACTGTTTCAATCCACACATAAAATTTTATAAGAACTTCACTTCAACTGTTCCAACAATTTTTTTTAAGTTCATGTTATCAAGACATATTACTGAAATTTTTATTTTCTTAAGATTCAAGGTCTAACAGAATCCTTAATTTTAAAATTTTTCCATCAGCATGCTTAAATGAATTTCTTTTGTAAAACATAAGTCTTAAATTTAAAATTTTTACATTAAAAATACTTTAAGCAATTAATTATAATATAAAACTCTAAATATAATTGAAGAATACAGCCAATACCAATAAGTTTTCTTATCGTATTTGAGTTATACCAAACATAACATGTGAAGTAATTTCGAGTTCACCGTATTAAAATAGTGTTCATTCATTTACTTTATAAGATTTTTTTTCTCGTAACTGATCTAAATGGTTAACAAACATTTTGATCATTATGGCGGATCTAATTATCTCATTATTCAGTTCCAAATCCTAGCCCATTCTATGTTGAAACTTCTATCAATTTGTGGACTCGTTGAATACATCTAACGTGTCAACTCTTCGTTATTATAGTAATTGTATGTCTTTATATTGTAATTACTACCGTAAAATTTCAAAGTACCTGTACTGCTATCACGTATATGTTCTCAGCATAAAAAACTCGTGCTCTAATCATACACCGAAGAGCTAAAGAAATGCTCATTTATCAGTCATGTAAAACGGCTTTTATTTTATTTAGTTTACGTGCAATGAGGTCGAGTATAATGAATGCTAGCATTAAAATAATTAAAAACTGCTGTGTTAACAACATCATTATCTCAGATAGATGGGAGGGCACGTGTTCTAAAATTCATACCTTTCTCCCAAAAACAATTTGACATCCGATAAATTTCTCATCCATTGTTGGGAAAAAGAGCTAGAAAGATAATTGACAAAAAAACCTATAACAAAATTCATCAAGTCTCTGACCTAGTCATGATTGCAACATCGTTTTTCTTCGTCGACTACTTAGACCTGTTTCTTCTTATCTAAATTAGATACAGCAAACCGTTGTCGCCTCTTCCAAGCCGGCATCTTACCAGGGAAGGCCCATCTCAATAGTCTCTCCCACGAATAGCAAACCAAAAACATTAGAAACGCCCAAATCAGTAGCTTATCCCTTAATCCCACCGGCAATGGCACTAACTTCAACCAGTCATTCAAGTCCCTGAAGAGATCAGATGTAATCACAGTAAAGAAAATGACAGCAGCAACAAGTGCATACCGGAACGGTCTGTTTTCAGAAATACTCTGGTTGAAGGGATGGCCCATATAGTTCACAGCAAATGTGGCCACCTGAAGCATCATGCTCACCATATAGGAAACAGTATTCACCAGGTTAGGATGAAAATCTGCATCAGGTTCAATGCATTCATCTGGCATATATTTTTCAGCTTCTTTCACAGATGAAATCAGGAAAAGCAGGTGAATAGAAAATTGTCCCAAAAGGGAAAGGAAAACATAAGCACAGAAGATGTTGGGGTGAGGACGTTCAGCAGAAAGAGTCGGAAGAGGGCGTGCATGTGAGATGAAGAGGAAAAACGCAGCAGTGAATACACCACTTATTGTGGCTTGTACGTCACCTAGCTTCACACCATCCAGATACATAACACTCAACACATATGCAGTAGCAAGACAGTTCAGACCCAGAATTTTGAACATCTGGAGGGTTGTCACCAGAGTACTCCGACCTTGACGAATTATGTCAGTGGTAGGAGCAACGGATGCATGCTTAGCAGTGAACGGAGATGCCATTGAAGCATCACCAAGCTTGACTATGGGTGCACGACCATCTCCTTCCTCATTAAGCTCATCAATCATCTTCTTAAGCTTCTGCCGTTGCATCTCAACAGCTGCTTGATGACGGTTGCCAGAAGACTGGCTACTGGAATCTGATTTTGAAACAACTTTGCCTTTGGAAGTGCCTTCACCGGCACTCTTTCCAGATGTGTCTAGTGCAGACTTAGATTTCTTTTGCTTAACAGATTTTGAACCTTCTTCCTTAGAAGAATCTGAAGACGAGTTTCCACTTTGAGTTGGAGGAATTGCATTCAGAAGAGCTATTCCTACGTGGGCCTAAACCAGAAAAGTTAGCTTGAGACTTGCAGCCTTTATTATTTCTTTGGTAACTCCAAAATAATGCCAATTTATGACTTGCAGCCTTTATTAATATCAATGGTAACAGACTACCAGATTTAAATGTTTATAACTTTCTATTTACAATAATTGAAAAACTCACTGGAGACTGAAGTAATATGGCTACATATGCAAAAAACAGTTTCCAATAGGTCATCTTATAATCCAAAAGGACCTATCTGGGTTTCAAACTGAGAACCAAGCTAGTCCAACCCATAATCATGGATGAGTTGGATTGCCATAAAAGAAAAAATCAGCTCACGTACACCCCAAGATTATTTTGATACAGCTGAAAATAGACCTAGGCATATTCATGGTGAGTCAGGCTAGCTCACAGATTTCAATATATTTAATCAAGAGACTCAACATTACTCAGCCCAGTTAAGTTAGTTAAGTTAGCTGAACTGGTGGCAGCCAAACAAGGACAGCCCAGAAGCCTATTTTGACAACTCCCTTAAATGAATTCTTGGCGGGTATAGAGGTTGTAATTTTTAAGACTAAAACATTTTATTTCCTACTAATGAGTGACAAGACTAATATTCAGAAAAACAAAAAATACAACTTATAAATATAACTTATACACATTACCTGCTTCAGAGCCCCAACATCATTGGTTCCATCCCCACACATCAACGTTAATCGACCAACTGTTTTGAAAGTGGTCATGATAAGTTCTTTTTGCTCGGGAGCAACTCTGGCAAAAACCTGAGACAAAAGCAACTGTCATTGATGAAGGCAGTACCAAAAACTCTGTTCTAATGTTTAGATATTTGGCATTGATCAGAACCTTCACATGAGGAATGACCAGAAGATGCGCTGATGTCTGTTGCAACATCTCAATGCAATCACCACCAATACAGAGATCATGGGACTCCGACAAAGATTCAACCTCTTTCTCACTGAAATCAATTGTAAATATTATTAGTCTAAATTTTAAAAAAAAATTAAAAGAAAATTACAATGACTGCAGAAAAGCATGTTATGGACTCCGGATGCACTGCGAGAAAAGACTCCAACTTAATAATTTTGTAGAACAAGTTCATAAGAGAACGTAATAAAATCTGATGCCAATAAAGGGATCTTACATCTAAACCTAAAAAAGAACAAGGTAACTGCATGCACCAGACAGTGCAACCAGAAAAGAATAATAATTACCTGTAGCGTATGTTTTCAGTCTCGTCAGGCGACATCCAATTATATCCCTCACCATTTCGTGCTGGTCCAAGGATTAATGTAGGTTTTGATATAATATGAACTTGGCTAGCAACATGGCAAGCTGTCAAAGCTTGGTCACCGGTAATCATCACCTATCAATTAAGTTGAAGATGCAAATCAGTTTCTTCTTGCTAATTAAGAAAGGATCCCAAAACCCCTATCTCAGCCCCATCCACCCTAAAGGAGAGGAGTTTGCGTTAACAATTTAAGCCACAGGTATCCAAAATCAACGATCAGTAGAAAACATTATACAGCCAGATAATCTTAAATGAGATTACTGAACTTTAACGATAAAATTTGGTAATGACAGTTTGAAATTCTCCAATGGATCATATATTGAAAAATATCTTGAGAGTTAGTTATGTTCATCCAAGGAACTTGAATAACTGTCCACAAAAATCAAGACTCAATGAAACTACGACATACGCAACAATTCATGAATCCCCAGGGATGCCAAATACTTACAGAGGTCTTCCTCTTACTTATACAGAGAATTAGTCTCAAACAAATATATATATGTATATATCCACACACACTAATTTTTTTATTAAAAGTAAAAACAAGCAGAATATTTTTAAATATGAAACACTTTCTGTAGTGCTGCCAAGCATTCATTTATCGACAATGTTACAGACTTAAAGAAAGAAATAAACAAAACAATGAAGCAAAAGCACTTGACATGACGGTAAAACAGTATACAACTTTCCCAAAGTTCATTTCCTAATTCTTGCCTGCTGAGCATGTAAATAAAAACTAGTGAGTCTTACAGATTTTCATTAAAATCATTCCTAATTCTTTTTCTCAAACAAAGAAGGGAAATATTAATACCCCTTTTAAGCTTTTCTCTCCTAAATCACTCAAATAAAGGGTACAGGACAATCATCCGTAATTTCAATTTATAATGAGGCTTGCTGATCAAATTGCCTATACATGGTTCTTCATCATATTTCCTTTCCAAAAGCTAGTCCAATTCAACCACTGTACTCCACATTCAGATCCGAACCAAATCAAGAGGGGGAATTAAACGTGCTATATTTATTAACATGATGTTACGTATAATAAATTATGTTACGTATAACAAATGAGATCATAACATGGATTATATTCACACACACACACACACATACACAAAAGCACACACGTGTGTGTGTGTGTGACCTCCAACGTGATCTCTTGCATTTTGCATCCACCTTTCCAACCATATCTAAATCCCTTGTATTCCGCCTCAATCTTCTCCACGAGAGAGGGATTTGTCTCACCCCTTTCCTCATCTTTAAACTTCTCTCCTTCAAGAATGATTTCTTAACTCTTCAAAATCCAGTGCAGTCAGTGCTTGCAAGAATGATGTTGTACTGCACCTGAATTACCTATCTCCCTCACAAATAACACTTTTTTTCAATTTCTTGCCTCTGCAGACTGATATTTTCTCACCATCTGAAAACTCCTTTCCTTTCTTGAATGCAAGAAGTAATCCTTTGATTTGCCTCTCTGCTTTATGAAAACCATGGTTTTTTAAACCTGTAAGCATCTTCCCATATCACTGGCCAATCGCTCCAAATCACTCACTCTACTCTATCATGCACCTCGAATCCGACAGGTCAAACTGATTTTTGGGAACCACGAATTGAAAAGAGAAAGAAAAGATAGGCTTTTGTGGAATAAAATGAAAACAATAGGAAATAGGAGAGCATAATAATCTCTCCTCCAAGGGTTTCCCCTTCCCAAAGGATTTTATCTTTAACAAGAGCTAATGTTCTTTCCCCTTACATCATCCTATTTATTTAACTCACTAACCCCCTAACTAATTAATCAATATCCTAACAGTATCAAATAATTCCCCTTTCCCATGATCCAAACACTCCAACTAGTAAATTTCTGAATATAACCAAAGTCTGAAAACAGAGCCTTAAAACAATTATACAAGCAAACAAAACACGGCAGATGCAAGCAAATAACAAACCAGCAAGACCACTGCCTCAACCGATAGCAGACATAGGTAAATCAGAAACAGAGAGCAGGAAAAAAACCAACATACACCTTCTCTTCCTCAATGATCACCCACAAGCCATAACCAGTAGCAAACACAGATTGCAGGTCAGAACCCACTATAAGAAATAACAGATAGTACGGAAGAGTTTAATGAATAACAGTAGAGTTTGTAGGACTTGAGGTCTCCCGATTTCAGGTGGTGAATGTTTTATATTTCAGAAATGAGAGACAGCATGATGGGGTCATCCAATTCCACAATCAATCACTGTAATCCCGACAATCTTACTAACTCTGTTTCTGAGTGTGATCTATTAGTAGCAGCAAGCAAAATTTCCAGAAGCATACAATCCTATGGTCTAACACATGATTACAACTATCTTGACCCCAACCTTCGCACTAATGATCGTATACTCAACATTATGATTCTTATCCATCCTAAACGCCCATGCATTGTGGACTACTAATTTTATCACATTTATTTTCCTTCATGCTTCCTAAGCCCTGCTCCCACAAAGTTGACCACATGGATTCAACAATACCATTATCTCAACTCCAGAGTGCTTGAACACATATATACGTAGTATAATACAAATTAAAATTTAAAACATCATGAAACAAAATAGCAAATTTTCAACAAAACTTCTAAAAATTACTCTTGGGAAGCTAACTTCAGCTACTAAAGTAGAATAAAAGAGGCTATTTCCAGCTCATTTCTCTATAGAGGCTGGAGTTTTTACATCTAAGGAAAGTAATTTTTTTTCTTGCATGAGAAGCTAAATTGAATAACAAACTTACCAAGTCATGTGAAGATTCTTTTAATTCAGATAAAACAGTGGCTGAATCTGATCTTATGGGACAATTAAATACCTGAAAACAGCACCACAATGACTTTCAGCATCAATGAAAAGAAAAAATGTGCAGAATTGACTCAAAGGTCATATGAGGATGTTGACTGATTACCACAAATCCCGCAAAAGTTAGTCCACTCTCCACTATATCCCTATCCATGCTTCTAGCTTCACTGACCTTCAAGCATAAAAATAATAAGCAACAACGCAGACAAGCAAGTGTTGAAAGAAATTAATGAAGCAACAAATGATAAAGGAGGAAGGCAACCAAGCATTCTTCAGGAGAGAAGATGGGAAAATGCAGTTCTCTGACTTAGTTATACTTAACTTAAGGATCCACATTTGCCGAAATAATAGGAAAGGGAAAATTAACTTGAATGTCAAACTATACAAAAATAGGTGTCATTAGAAGTTAAAGCCAAAATAGAGACACATTGAACATGTTTTCCAATCCACAATGTTTACCCACTTCAATAAATAAAATGATAGGCAGTAAACTTCAATAATTATTCTTGTTCTCCTGTGCATAATTGAATATACAGTAAACAAAGGTTCATGAAACAATGTAAAATCCATAATATTCTTACTGTCATGTCACCAAGGGACTTGTAGGCCAGAGCAAGAACACGAGACCCTTGACGTGTGTACTTTTTGTAGGTCTCAACATATGATGGTGGTATATCAATGAGCCTATCTTGTATAACTTCTGGAGCACCCTGAAATAAAAGGCCACCAGAGTTCTAAGAGGGAAAGAATAAAGCAAAACAAACCAGCAACTCACTAGTTAAAATACTCTTTAAAAGTTTTTTTTTAAAAACAAGAAAAAGCATGCAGGCTTTAAGTAGCACCAAAACCAGTCCACTCAAAAATTTACCTCAGAATTTAATATGCATAAAAGCTCTTGGAATATGACAAAAGTTGTACTGGTTAGCCAACATTAATAGAACCAACTCCTAAATCCCAGTACCCAGAAAACAAAATAATGAATTTACAGTTAGCCAATAACTTATCAAATCAACACTTGCTGCAGCATGTGCATTTTATTTTGTAGGAGTGCAACAGCAGAGGGAATATTTTTTATTAACAAACTAGGGTAATCACTTCAAATTTTAAATATATAAATCTGCCAATACATACATTAGCAACGGATTCTGGACCAAACTCACTCCCAAAGCTAGTTTAAGGGAGTATATTTTAGCCATATTTCTAGCCAATGTGGGACATCTTAAACATTTAGCATACAAGTCAATCAACATAGTTTTAATTTTCATTTCATAGGCCCTAAATTTTTAAAGATGATTTCATCTTAAAAAATTCTATGGATTTTTTACAATTAATTTCCTTATACATTTCAAAACTAAAAAAGATTAATAAACAGAGAAGCAGCTATCCATATATACTAAGATGGCATAAAGTATATAATATAAATTATTGTTTACAATACACCCATTTATACAGAGGAAGAAATGAAGAGAGAATTGAATAGGAAATAATCTTCACCATTTCGCCTTAGACAGATTCTGAATATTATCACAGACACCCCATACGAGACATCGCCTCTTAATACATGTAAGACATACCTTAAACTTACAAACAAAAACCTACCAGAAGATTTAAACTTAAAACACACAGAAATCTTAAGGAAAGCTTTTAAGGAACTCTTATGGTGTTCAAAATATTGAAACATAAAACAATCTGCTTTCTGGAGGTTATAAATTCTTACAACAAATATTTGAAGTTAACAAAACAAAATATTTCCGCACCATATTCTTTGAAGATAAACCCATATGGCTATTTTACCAATCAACTTTCCACTTACCCAACTCAGACTTTATTTACCATTTCATAACAATCCAAAATATAAGATACTACAGAGCGTTTCACTTGGGTAATACAAATGCACAAGTCATGACTTCATTAACTACAAGCCAAAGTATAAATACCAAATAGGCAACTAAAATCAAGAATACTTGAGGCATGCAGACAATGAGTAACTCACCTTCACAAAGGAGAAAAATTCATCCTCAATGCGGACAACAACTGCCATTCGTTTTAGGTGAGATGAGAAATGGTGCCGATGAACAATTTGGACAGGATGGCCATTTCCCCTGAAATTTGAGAACATTTCAGGACAAAACAAAAATAACAGAGGGTTGTAGAAGTACAAACCAGATGGATATATTAATCAGGAAAAAGAACAAGAATGAAACATTTGAACCCCAATAAATAACACATTCTTCGTCTTTTTTTAATCACATTACAAAGGGTTGTAGAAGTACAAACCAGATGGATATATTAATCAGGAAAAAAGAACAAGAATGAAACATTTGAACCCCAATAAATAACACATTCTTCGTCTTTTTTTAATCACTATATTCCCTTGCTCAAACAACAAGAATGACGGAATGTAAACCAGGTTGCCAACCATGAGTAGCAACAATAAAATTAAATGACCCCAAATATCATAAATTTCCAATCCATGAAATTTGACCTAGCACATGATTAGAGAAGACAATGTTTTAGCTGCACAGAGAATAAAGCATAATTAAGATATTTAAGTAAGCAGCAAGGATTCATTTACTTCTTTGGAACAGCCTTGTCATCAGATTTATAACTCCAGTCAATTCCCTTGAGTGCAGCCTTCTCGAGAGGGTCACCAACCTGGGAAAATTGGAATTATTAATAAGAACTGTAATATCAACAAACAATAGCAGATGTAAAAGGAGCAATCACACAAAGCCCTTCTAGCTCTAAAGCCAGAATCATGAAGATCCATTGTTCAAGAATAGAAAATTATTATAACCTACAAAAAGTAGAATATTGAGTGACAGAATTGTGGAAACAAAAGTTAAGAGAAAATTTGTTGTGAAAGTTTTATTTTGATTCCAAAACATATTCACTTAGGCATGTAGCATGACATCAATAGAGTAATTTCACACTATGTCAAAAAGTGAAAACATGATTAGATGAGGGGCAAACTTTTTCAGAAATGGCTTCAAAAAAGCCAATTGTATAAAGAAAGAGAAATGAAGCGTTCCTTTGCATAAACTTTCCAAGAATCCTCTTTTATTGTTTCACAAAAGAACACTTATGGGTCAGGCAGCCATGACCTTAAAGTTTAATACTCATCAACTTTCTTTACTGAATTTTGCATTCCATAAACTACAAAAGAAAACATTATAGGACGAGAAAAATGTAATAAACTTTTCAAGAATCCTCTTTTATTGTTTCACAAAAGGACACTTATTGGTCACGCAGCCATGACCTTAAAGTTTAATACTCATTAACTTTCTTTACTGAATTTGCATTCCATAAACTACGAAAGAGAACATTATAGGACGAGAAAAATATTAACTGTGGCATATATTACTTCTGTCTGTGTAACATCGGAATAGATCCTCTGCCGTGAATTTGCCACTGCATCAGATCCTAACTCTTAAATAAATTTATGAATATAATAATGGTGAGAATGTCACTTGACATTTTCTTTCTATTATTAGAGGGATCCATTACCGTTCAATACTATAGCCAGGCCTAAAATCTAAGGCTTAATTAAATCACACCAGCACAGAGGCATACCAGCTTATTCTCAACAAATACCAATGCATGGCAAGAAGCCAGGATTTCTACTGTTCGCACAGGCACTTTACTAGCATCAGATTCCAAATCTGTAGTTCCATTCAACCCAACAACTCCAGAAAATTCCTACAAAATGGGAACTAAAAAGTTAAACCACAAACCATTGTCTAAAAAAGGATAAATCAATATCATGGTCTAATATGCACATACCATATCATCAGATGTAAGCGTCCCTGTCTTGTCAAAACAACATATATCAACCTGTATGGCAAGGTATGTACAAGAAATTAAATAAATAAAATCTAATGTCATATGATCTATATATCAAACAAAGTAAACGAGTAGAAACATGGTGACAGGCCTCCAGGTACCTTTCCAGCAAATGGTATCCGAAAAGGCTCTGTGCAAAAAATCCCACGCCGTGCCAGTGCAATAAGAGAAGTATTAACAGCTATTGACAATTCCATTGGTAACTCGGGAGGTATCACAGAAGTAACAATAAGTGAACAACTAAGTATTAGTTTATACTTGCTCCTTGTGGGATCTTCCAGGCCCTGCAAGCAAAAAATTTAGGAATTTAAGCCATATCATAATTTACCATTAAGGGCAAAGTTTGCGCAGCAAACCATCTCCAGCATGCTTATGTAAAGCAGCATTACCTTAACAAGCACATAACCCGCAGCAATAAGAGCAAACACAACCAAGAATAAAATGAACAATCCACTTTCCCAGCTATTAGCAGTCACCTAGTCAATACAGAAATCACGGGAAAAATCATCATGACACTCATATCACAAACTCAGCCTCAGTAAGGTCTATATCACTTTACCCTTTCTGTAGAGAACAAGATTGTCCGCATCAACTTTCCTTGACTTGTTTCAAAACCCGTTCTCAGGACAACAGCCAAGCAGCCACCATCAGGTGTTTTAAGAGGAAAACTCTGACTCCAACAAAATTAAAAATAAAATGAGAAGCATGAACACTAGCTGAACATTAAACAAAAACATAATTTCTCAGCTCGAATATAACCTTATCTGGAGTGTGCTGCAATATTTTTGTTCCACCAAATAAAACATGGCTTTTATCACGCTTTGCTGACAATTTCTCCTCCAAACCCCTACCCGCAATTGAAATCTAAAAGAACGGACATGTCTAAATAAGATTCGTGCAAGAGAACAACATGAAAGAATAAGGTCCCGTCTCCATGGGCTCATCAGAGACGTATTTAGATATACCAGCCAACAATAAGATTAATATGACCTATCCCAAGCTTATTTTTTTTAGGTGAAATAAAGGGTCAAATACAATAATGAATTTGAATGACAGATATATATAATAACATAACAAGTAAACCAGATTCAGGGGCATGCATAAACATTTGAATTTTTTGAAATAACAAACTTTAGTCAGTAACATTCACCAATGCATTTGGACTTAATATTAAATAAAAATAGAGACAGGAGGAAAAAAATTATGCCGCACAACTATGGCCCAACAACCAAGCAACACACTAAATATTAAAAAAAATCATCATATAAGTAACTTGTATGACAAGTTGAACAGCTTCGTGGGTGAAATCAAAAATATCATTTACTTGTAGATATTCAATAATAAAACCAGTATAGAAGTATGCCCAGAAATACTCCAGAAGTAATTACTTCCAACAATATCCAAACCAACTAACAAATAATAATGCAATTTTTGGCAATCCTACAAGAATCAACTACATAAAATTTAAGAAAATATAATTCCCTCCCCTACAAAACAATGACAAATGTTTTAGTGAGTAGTTCAGAAAAGAGTAACACCTTCCATTGAGGAGTAGACTCGCCTGTGAGAATAGCTTCATTCACAATCGCACTTCCAGCCAATATAAGCATGTCTGCTGGTACAGACTTCTCCTCCCCATTCTGACTAGAAGAGCGGCCTATGGAGACAACATCCCCCGGCAAAAGGTCTGTACCAGAGAGTTTTACCCACCTATAATCCAAAAACAAATGAAAGTACTAATTTTTACTCCTCTAAATCCCAAATATGGGTTATTAATTATTAAAAAAGAGAAAACATACTTGCCACAGCGATGTACCATTAGGATCTGACTATCCACTCTAACACGTCGTAACTCAGTTAGAGTTTTCAACCTACTTTTTGCCATGGTTGACTCAAACATAAACAGCATAAATAGAGTGAACAAACTGTAATACCAATATTCATCCAAACACCAGAGACCCACACAAAAAACCTGGTCATAATATAAACAAGAACAAGTCAAAGAGTTTGCTTGAAGATTACAGGAAAAAAAGAAAAAACTAAATATTATTTAACAAAGAATACCTGAAATACAAAAAAAGGCTCCATGCAGTGCTCTTTCATCAATTTCTGAAAGGTTGGCTGAGGATAATCAAATCTAGAAGATCAACAAGTAGAACATTATTAGAGAGCAAAACTAAAACAACATAATGCCACTAGATCAGATGATGAAGTTACGTGTCTTCTTGAGAGAGAAGAACAAAATCAAGAATCAACAGAAATACCAAAATAGGGTATAACATTTAAGCAAAGTCCAATTCATAAATATTAATGTATATGCATGGAAATCCCCAACAATAATGCATATCCATAATACAGTAAAAGAGATGGTGTTTTAAAGAATAATAAAAATTTCCAGAGAATTACGAAACCCACACATCCCGTCCCCATTTCTCCTGAAAAGAGATGGTGTTTTAAAGAATAATAAAAATGGCCAGAGAATAAGGAAACCCACACATTCCGTCCCCATTTCTCAGTAGCCGCAAGAACTTTTGCTTCAGAGCCATGGCCACTGCATTTGATGTAATATCCAAATGTTTCCTTTGTAGGGTAGGACAGCTTGCAAAATGTTCCCTTCTCCTTTGAATACACAAAACATTGTTTTCTAAAATCAAAGTAGTTCTCTTCCAAATCCAAAGCTGATGAAGAACCTGCAGACTGCACAACTAAGAACTTAAGTATGATCGATAAAAGAGGAGGAAAGAGAAATAAGATTTCTTATCAAAACACAAACTGTAAAAGTCAACAACAATGTAAAAAACGGCCAGCTGGATTAACAAACCAAACAATTAAAATAATGTCAACAAACATACTGTAGAAAATTGCATGCACACAACACAGTTTGCTTTTGAAATAATTGATATAAAAGGCATCACAGACTCCGAATTTCATATTCATACAGAATATGCATTAACAAGAACATGAGATCAAAATATACATTAAATTTCAAACATAAAATTATGAAAATATTACGCATATATGGACATCTGTTTTTCTTTTCCGACCTGAAAAGCTAATTTCCCAAAAAACACGAAATACAAAATCAATAAATATAAAATCAAGAACAAACACATCAAGTTAGCAATGTGGTCTATCTGACTATATATCCAAGTCCAGTAAACCCTCTAAAATTGTTATTATATGATAGAAACACAGTATTCTTGAGCTCAATAGCAAACTTGCAGAACTTCAAGGGTTTTCCCCTCCCTGACCCAAAGGCCTCAATCCTGATTCCACTCTAAAATTGACAAGATACCTTTTTTAGTTTTAGAGAGTCGGAATGAGTAGTTTGTTTTTAGATAGAAAAAAATGCCAATTTACGAAAGTGATAAACTCAGATATTGATAGCCATACAGAAAGGAACAAAAAAGACTAACTAACTGTAACTAGGGATGAATTGGACTGAGTTTTTAAAAGACTATTTTAGCATAAAGTCTCGCAAATTTTAAAAGACTATAAGATATGTTGATTTGTCGGTTTTTTAAAATACTATTATGATTAAGATTTTTATAGTTTGGACTTAAATGAAGTTGTTATAGTGTAAGAATTTAAAAATTTTGAAAGGAATTTATAGATTTATAAGATTTGAAAGAAATCCGAATTTGTAGAACATTCAAAATTACAAGAGTAAACAAAATACAAGGTTTGGATAACCGAAAGTAAAAATCAACATCATTTTTTCAATCTTCTCTTGCACTAATACTCTGCCTAGCATCTTCTCATTTCTACTTTTGGGTTAAAATAATAAATTCAAGATTATGGTCTTCTTATCAAATTTAATAATATTGAAAATAAAGATCCATAAATTGGATCAATTAGAAATTCATCATAGTGACATTTTTTGCAAAGTTTTTGAGTACTGCCCATGAATGTCTTTATGACCTTCAGCAAAGAGAGAATAATAGATTATGTTAGATAGTAGAAAGAAAAATCTAAGCAACAAAAGAAAAGAAAAAGATTATGTTATGTGAGATTGTTTGATAGATATACTTCCAACTGAAATGTCAAGTGAAATCCCTCCCAATTTGTTTTTGAAAATAATTCATCAGAATCGATATATTTTTAATGCAAACAGACTTTTAATTCTAAAAATACTTAATTAATACCACTAGAATTCAATGACCTACTTCAAAATCCTTTATCTTAATTGAATATTAAAACTTATTAAGATCCAAGGTAGTCAAAATTGAGATTATGATTGGAATTGTGATCAGCTCACAAGATCCTAAATTGTGGGATCATAATACATATAATAGATTCTAATTCTACATAAATACAGTATATATATATATATAATTTAAAAGAAAAAAAAAAAACAATCACAACTGAGTCATGGAGAAAACTGTGAAACCATGAGTGAAGGAGAAAAAGTGAAATCTTGCGTACTATGCATTCACACAAGCTTCATCTATGGTAAGGTCAAGCAATTTAAACAGCAACAACTAGTCACGTTTTCTTTTGGGTTTTTTTAGCAAACAAGGAAGGAGAAGCTCAATAACGTAGTTACGTGAAACCAATTGTGCTTGAAAGAAAATAGTTTTTTTATTGAACTTTAGTTTTAACCCAAAACTTATTGACCCATGAAGAGTTTTGTGCAGACCCAGATCACAAAACCTAGAACGTGACAAAACACGAAAACACGACAATTCCAGCATTTCCACAATTTTTTACGATGATCCCACTCTTGCACAATCTTGCATGGGTTCTAAATTGGACATTGTGGGTGAAATCATGAAATCATGCGATTCCACGTTTTAAATCGCAATATTGACTACATTGTTTATATCATTTAAAAGTTTTCATTGAATACTATAGGACTTTATAATAAAAGGTAAAGTCTTTTAAAATCCTCTGGAATTTTGGTCCAATACATCCTGAGTTACTTACAGATTACAGCTTTCATATAAACATAATCCCACAAGAACACTAGAGTGTTTTGAGTAAAACCCCACTCTACTAGTAACTAACTAATAGAGTTATCTATTTATCTATCTATATTGAATCAAGTCCCGCCAAGACCTGATTGAAGCATGATTTGCAAAGCCAACTCCAACCACAAAATAGCTTCAACCCCTTTAGTCAAAACACAAACACCAATGCTATGTTTTCTAAGTATGTTTTGCCAGTCAAATAGTGTTAACATATATTTAATATCAGACCAACAATTGAACCAATGAAAACACGTATTCACAATTTATCAATTCAAATGTGGTTGTAGAACCATTAGTAATTATATTTTTTTTTATATTATATAACATCATAAGAAATCAAGATGTAAAATTATATTACAATATAATAACTAAATTATATGTTTATTAGATAAAAATTATTAATAATTGGCAAAATATTTTACACTTACGTGAAATTCAGGTTAAAACTGGTTTCATATTGGGCTTCACCAATTTGACCAATTCTTTACCAATTCTCACTCACTCAAATGCTTCTGCAATTTTAGTTAACAACCTGGTCACCGATCTAGTTTTTAATACAGACCTCATGAACAATTCCATCCATTTAACAAAGCTCCACTCCTTAACAAGGATCCAGTCATGCTTCTTTTAGTTTCACACTCCTCCTCCTTGATCCCCCTTCAGAAAGATTTTCAAAGGTAACCTTGCCTTGTGACAAAAAGTGGTCCTAAAACTGTCATGAATTTTTCCTTGTATTCTTCCATGGAGGCCTCTTGCTTCAAACCCAAGAAGATTCAATAAAGATTTGAGATCATGAATGACTAAAATGCCCAATGACTACATTCTTGAACGTCGTCTAAGTCATGTTCAGAACACATGACTCCAACCATTGAAAGCAGCCCTTCCATTTTCATCATAACACTCATCATGTACTGTTTGTCGGGGAAACTTTTCAATCAGAAAGACCTATCAATCAAGTTACCTGAGGTGCTCCTAATGTGAGCATCCATGAGTAATTGGCTTTCTTCTTCTATTTGCTGTAACAATTCTTGAAGGATCCCATGCAGTATGTGGATGACTTAAATTTTTTTTACCAAAACAAGAATCACTTCTTGAATAAGGGAGATATGATGCCAGTAGATAGACAACCGGTATTTTAATAGAAAAAAAGAGGATATGTCCCCATAATATACCAGCAAACTTCTCCTTACAAAATATTGTCCTATCTCAAGCATCACAAAAAGGTTAAGATTGCTCTATCCATAAGAGGTAGCAATAAAAGAAGTCCTCAAAACTTATGCCTTTCCTCTCCAAAGCATAGCTCAAAACCTCTAAATTGGCACATGAAGAATTCTCCAAAATATATTGATATATAATTAGTATTATTAGAAAATGAGTTTAAATTTAATTCATCCTGACAAAACTAACTTGAAAGGTGATTGTCCTCCTTTATATACTGTAAATTGACTTTATCTCAAGTCAATGTAAAATATCTAACACGTTCCCTCATACCGAGACATGGACATCTTGTACGTGATACTAAATATTTATGAGTAATCCGACCGCGAATGGCATTATAAGCCCAACAAACTTTGCTAGGATAAACTCTAATATCATATCAAAAAGTGAGTTTAACTCATTCTTACAAAACTGACTTTTAAGGTGAGGATTGCCCTCACTTATATATTGTAAATTGGTCTGATCTCTAGTCAATGTAGATCTCCAACAAGTATTAATCATGTCAAGTTCTACAGAATAATAATATACCAACCCCCTTCTAAGGCAATTGACCCAATAATGTAGTACCACGTTACCAAAACTTTATAGTTTTCTTAAGATATATTCCATGCACAAACTCCACCACTCACCCCAAAACCAAAGAAAAACAGATAACCAAGTATTTAAGTGAGGCAATTCATCAGCATTCTCTAAAAAAATATTATTCCATCACATGCTATTCCAAGGAAATAATTCAAGAAAATATACACTAGTGTCTAACTTCCAATGAACAATGTAAAGCAGCCTAAATAGCTGTCATCCCTAGGCTGGAAAGGGCTACCTATGAAGAACCGAATGAACTTAAGGGCAACAATTTAGCCGCAACTTTCAAATCACGCAATGCATTTGTTTTGGTAATAGGTTCAGAAATTGTCAATCAAGAACATTCATAATTTCTTTCAAAACCACTTTCTAGAACTCAGCCTTACACCATATCAAGATACATCTTATATTCAAGAACTAAACCCAAGACACTAACCGACTAACATACTCTCCCAATTGTCATTGCACTGAACTCTAATAATCTTCCAGTACAGTCTTTCAGTATGTATTATCGTGCATGAACTCAACATACTTTTCTCCTCTAAAATCCGTTATTCAAGTCTTACTATCATCCAAACAAAAAAAAAAAAAAAAGCATAAACACTCTACCACGCTTCAATTCAACCATCCAAAAATCGTCAGAACTTACACTTTTCCGAGAATGAAGCGGCACAACTTCTTTAGAACCCGAGAACTTCGCCGGAGTAATCTTGCAGGAATCAGCCTGGTCAATATTTTTAGCCTGCACACAAACCAAAGAAAAACAAAAAATTATTACACACACACTTATCAAGAATTCGCAATCAATACAAAAAAACAATTCACCTTGCTATAGTGAGCGAAACATTTGAAATCAACAGACCAACCAGTGAAGAGCCAAACGAGTATGTGAAGCGCAAGGAGCGCGCCTAAAACGATCGCCGCATCTACAAAGTCGAGGCTGGGAAGAATCACCGAAACCCACGCACCGTATAGAATGGCGAAAGGCCAAACGTCAAGGCGCCACGGCAATTGCTTCTTCCTGAGCAAATCGACGCGGTCCACCACCTTGCCGCCGACTTGGAAACTCGACATCGAATCGGCGTTGGCTTTGGCCACCAGAGCAGTTAGGGTTTGGGGATGCGAAGCGTTCTGAATTTCAGATCTGAGCAAAAGGTTCAGTTCTTTAACTGTTGATTATGAGAGCGGCTAGGTTCAACGCCTCGCCACTCGCTACGATTTCGTCTCCGTTTGCGAGCGAGCGACTCTTCTCACTAATTGATTACTACAAAGCTATTTTTCTTCCTACCTCCACATTCACCGCAAAAGCCTAACTATTTAACCATTTTCCTTTCATTTATTAATTTAATCTTTATTACGGTTCAGTCACAGGAAAAACAATGGAGTTTAATTTTGATATAATTATATATATTTTACCATTATTTACATGGTAATCTATAATTTAATGGTGATTTAAAAAAATTACAGTTTTAATGTATTTTTATAAGAATTAATAGTTTCTTTTCTAAGAAAAGAAAATTATGGGAGTCAGGAAAACCCCACATACCAGACAACCAGTAAACAGGGAAAAGAAAATTGGAATAAAATATAGGTAAAAGTAAAAGCAACTCGGTATTCTATTAAAAATAAACAAATAAAGCAACAGGGTTATTTACAAATCAAAGAAAAGCTTTAATTGTGAAAACTGCCCTTTTTTGAGTTTTCACTTCATAAAATACAAAGGAAAAAAAAACGACAAGATTAGGATTACAAAACTAATTTAAACTCATTTTTACTGTATAATCTCAAAGGAATTATAACAATAATCATTTAAAATAGCATGTGCAAAAAAAAATTGTATTAATATAAAATGATCAATTATTATTATCTACTAATCAAAAATATAAAAAAAATATTTTATAAGAGATATAATAATCAAGATCATGGATGGCTCAAGGCCTAAGCAGGTAAAGCAATAGCTTTATTTCTCAATGTCTCAAAGGCCACAAAAAAATTTAATACTCACATATTATTATAAAATAAATTTTAAAATTATACTAACAAAATTTTAATTAAAAATTTAAATATTTTAACTGACTTTAAGTTTACATTGATGTTATAAATATTATTTAATGACTTTAAATTTATATTGGTACTATAAATACTATTTAATAAATAATATTCTTGAAACTTTCTTATAATAACTTATTAATATTTTTTAAAAAAAATTGAACAGTCAAGAAATCTTTTTCAAAATTTTCTAATTTATCTCTTCCTTATATTTCAACAAATAAATATCATCTCTTTATATGTCATATCACATATATTTGTTTCTTCTATAATATTATTTCAACTTGTTTTCAATTTTAAATTTCTTACATTTCATATTTCATTTTCATATTTCATCATTATATATTGTGCATTTATACGCGTGTTTACTTAGAGACTTTAAGCAGTACTTTGGCTCCTTTTGAGTGCATCAATATTAAATAAAAATAATATGAGATTGATCAATTGATCCCAAATTTCTTTTATTTTTTTATTGTTTAATTAATCTTAAAATAATTTGTGCAGATTGAAGGAAAAGAATTTAGAAGTTACAAATTATATTAAAAGACATACTAAAGGACAAGATTGAAAGATAATATCATAAAAGGAGACTTGAGACTCTACTATAAAGTTTATTGTATTCGACAACCAGGTTTTATCTTAACTTAGACTTTCTATATACTTATAAGTTATATTCAGTGTGATATATATTATAACTTTTAATTTTATATAAAAATATAAGAAACTAGAAAATTTGAATCAGGTTATTCAAAATTTTTTAAAAAAAAAAGAGTTAAACTTTTTGTTGAATCATAAAAAAGGGCTATGGATAAATTTATAAAAATAAACAAAAAAAATGAATTAAAAACACAAGTAAGTCTTCTTTGAATGAAAAGTATTTGAAACATGATAATTTATTGGATATTTATGGCTTAGATTTATTTTCAGAATTAAATATCTTAAAAGGAGATTATAGGGTTGGAAAATGATAAACCAATTGACATTCTTAATTATATAAAAAAAGAAAATTCTTTTTCAAATGCATATATAAAATAATGTTAACAATTTCAGGATCAATTGCTTCAGCTGAAAAGAGTTTTTCAAAAGTTAAACTAATAAAATCTTATTTAAGATCAATAATGTCTCAACATTAAATGGATCAGCTTTATTGTCTATTGAAAAATATTTTTTAAATGAAATTAATTATGATAATTTAATAGATAATTTTGTATCACAAAAAGCTTGAAAAATAAATTTTAGATAAAAATATCATAATTTTAATTATTTTATTAATTTTAAAAAGGTCTCATTTTTTTATTTGCTTTAGGTCTCCTAACTTCTTGAGCCGCCACTGATCAAGGCAATTCTTTCTCTACCATACAAATTGTTTCATGCACTTAACAAATTCTTAAAATGTAAAAAATGTCCTTATTATGTCCATAGAGTTTGTATTCATAATTTGACTTTTCACTACTCTCCATGTTGAGTATCTTTAATTTTATTTTAATATTTTGAAAAGTTAGATGAATATTCTATTGTATCATTATGTTCTTCATTCATTTACATTGGATCATTTATAAAGAGTAGTTTTCTCAATCTTATTACAAGTGTGCAGTGCAATAATAGTTTCTACATCAACATCATAGTGTTTAAAGACTCTTGAAAGAAACACTGAAAATAGGATTTGATACACAACCAACATTTTTGCCTTTAGCATTCTTATAAATGATGGGCATACCAATATAGTTAGATGTCATTCTTGAATGCATAAATCAACAGCATGTCATCCATAGTTGTTCATGGTTACTCCTTCTTGGAGCCAAAATCCAACCAATGACAAAAATTATAAGATGGTCATCCATCTTCATGCCAACAATCTTGAAATGTTTGAAGTTGGTCCCTTGAACAGATGATGGGTTTCTCAAACAGTCCAAATAAACATAAAATTATTAAAATTCTCAAACCCTAAAAAAGAAACCCACCTTCCAACTTAAACTAAGCAATGTTTGACCAAATATAGTCATCTATAATAATCTCCATGCTTTTCTTTTGAAATTAAAATTCCCCCACATAAGTGGCTCATGAGAAAAACAGTCTTACCAAATTATGATGATATTTGTCTTGCATTTCAACAAAGGTCTTAAAGACCTTGATTTCTTAAAAGTTCTTGAAATGTGAAGCCTTCGTTTCTAAAGAAATCCAAAAGAATAATCTTGTGAGTTTTTTTTCTATCACTTTAAAATCTCCTGTATTCTTCTCTATCTTCCTCTTCAATGATTCATCCTTGATGCATGAAGCTTTGAATGAGTAGGGGTTTTCCCCTTCATGATAACAAATATTTTAACTTTTTTTATCTTGTGAATGAGAGGTTATTTTCTAAAGAGTTTTGATAAAAAAAAAAAAAAAAGAATAGAAAGTGCAA
>Ga0209700_104206_pt1 | contig 26333 bp, 12 predicted proteins | sample SiratroredBW_FD_187528 | JGI IMG/M metagenome (GOLD analysis project Ga0209700, IMG submission 187528) | Root nodule microbial communities of legume samples collected from California, USA - Siratro red BW (SPAdes) (version 2) | ecosystem: Host-associated > Plants > Roots > Nodule | place: USA... | reverse complement strand
TTTTTTTTTTTTTTTTTTCATTTCCAATTTTTGGATATTAGTGCAAAATAATTTCTAACGCCTAATTATAAATAAGAAAACTTACATCCAGAAAAAATTCAAGCAATGTCAGAGTTAATTTTATTTGCAGGAAAATCTACATTATTCTTGAAGGTTCATTTGTTATCTTTTTTTAGTTTCTTAATTTTCTTGATAGATTACGTCTTTTTTCAATCATTTACATAAATAAATAATTTTTATATTAATTCAAATATTGATGATTAAAAACAATTTACCTCCTTCAAATATATATATATATTATTATTATTATTATTATTATTATTATTATTATTATTATTATTATTATTATTTCTAGGAATGATAGCCGAACAAGATATATGTAGGTTTGATTACCATTCTTATTCTTGAAGTAAAATTTTAAATTTATTGTATAAAGATTTTGTCTCATTCTTATCCTATTAAGAAATAGGTATACTTGTATATGTATCTGTTCCTTTTATTGTTCTAAATACTAATAAAATAATTTGTATAAAAATTAAAAATCACAACCGAAACATATACATATTTTTCTCTCTCTAATATTGCATTTTAAAAAATTATAATTATAATTATTTACATATTAAATTAGAATACTAAATAACAATTAAATAAAAAATAATAATTATAAAAATAGTAAAAATTATCAAATATCTTACAAATAAATTACATAACATAAAATAAAAGAAAATTAATATAAATTTTCTAAATTACTTGATAATTAAAAAATGTTCTAAATTTTAATAATTTAAAATAAAGATAATACAAGAAAAAATAATTATAAGAAGAGTTTCATACTATTTTTATTTTAATACTCAGTGTAAAATTTTAGATATTATCCATATTCATGATATAAATCGTCATGAACTTTTCTTCAAATTTCAATTTTGTAAGATGGACTTATTTGTCTTGCCGACAATTGCATGTACTATCATATTGTACAATGTAGATTATGCATAACAAATGAGTAGAATATTTTAATATGTTTGAGTATGTTTCTATACAAAACATCAAAGTTTTTGAACGGAAACACGTTGGAAGCGCATAATGGTTAACTTTATTGATTTTTCCTTCTTTTCTGTGCTTCTTTTTCCGTCTTTCTTTTCCTGTCTTCTCTTTTTCGTGTTCAACATTGTCATGAACATCTCCTCCATTGCAACTGCATCAAAACAACTCATAAAGTGAGAAAAAGTTCGTAAGGACACAAATATTATAAGCAGAACCCTTGATGGTGACTCATTAAGGATCCATGTGAACTAAAAAAAAGACTAATAATCCTTATCCAGTATGATACTAGAACCATAGAAGATATTTTTGAGTATTGTTCAAGCTTTAAGATTGTTATTATTGCATGTATATATACTTAATTTAATAATCTTAAAAAAACATAATTTAATAAAGATTTTTATCAAGTTTTGTCAAATGCCACCAGAATCTGACAAAGCCATATCAAAAGAGTACTTTGATTTTCTATATTGGAATTTACAATTCTATGGGGCAAGAGATTTGTAAAATTTAACTAAAATGCACTTTCTATTGAGTTTAATTGTCATGTTTTGAATATAAAACAACATCAAACATTTATTTAATTACAAGCCAACGTTAAACTAAAAAGTTTAGTGTTTCAGTTTTATGAGTTTTTAAGTTTTAAAAAATATTTTTACTTTAGTTAGTCAACTTGACTAATCATTCCATTTAAACTTTTTAATTCAATCTTAGACTAGACTAAATTAAACCTAACTTATTTTATTTTCAAGAAATTCTTTTAATTTCGTTTTAAAATATTATTTTGAAGAAAAATTCTAAACCGTAATATTGTTTTTATGGAAGATAATATTGTTTGAGCTCAAAAAATTAAACTGTAAAAATTTTTCTTTAAATATTTAACGTAATAAATAATAATTGAGACCATAACTTAAACAGAGACTATCCCACATCAAATTTTTGTTTATTATATGTTTGGTTTTGGTCAAACACAAATATAACTTATTGCTGATGAAAAAAAATATTATTTAAAAGTTCACACATTTGTATTTGTCTTATTCATGTATTTGTTATAGCGAAACTGAAACATGGTGAAACTTAAGATAATAAAAATTTTAAAACGATGAAATAAATAAAAAAATACGGAAATATATAATATAAATATATAATATTGGCTATTAAGTTGTCAATTATATATATAATATTTCAATGTTTGACTCATTGATAAATTAATAAATAATATTTAATTTTTCAAATCAACGTACAAGAAATGTTAATAAATTCATTTGACTGCAAAATTATAATTATTTATAATTTTGAAAATAATAATAGTAAATTTCAACAGAAAAACTTTTGAAAAGAAAAATAAATAATATCCAATATTTTATCTAGGAATGGTAAAAAATACAATTGTAATACAATAAAACTATAGAAAAATAATATTTTATTAAAATGAAAGTTAAAATAATATTAATTACATATTTAAATTCTTAAAAACAAATATCTACTTTAATGTAGCGACAATTATTGATGAGTCACCATGATATTAAAATCATCTTTATGATGGGCCATGCATCAGAGGACACAGTACAATGATCATCAATTATTCCTCCATCAAGCTCAGGTGCTTTTGATTGGTTAAAAAGGATAATAAATTCAATTATTATCACAAGACATTACCTTCTTTAATCACTTCTCCAAAATTTAAAACCAAACATTAACCCATTCTACATTTATTTTTCAGGTAAATAGGACTTTAATTTAATTATAGAACATCAAGTCAATAAGAATATCTAATCATAGTCTCAACATATTTGGACAAAGTTTCTTACAAATATTTTTAGAAGAAAAAATAAAATATCAAATAAACTTTTAATAGGTTAAATTAGTCTATAAGTTAGTAAGTTAAATCTTTTATATAATTTGTGTAAATTCTTATTTTTAATTAGTGTATAAATTAATTTTAATTTATAGGCAAGTTTTTTCTACTTTTTATTGTTTAAGAATAAGTTTGTTTGAAATAAATTTTCGATGATGTAATATACATAACATTATAACTATACTATATATGTGGTGTTTGAAATCTTATATTTATTAGAGATAAAAAATAATTTAATTTATAATATATAACTGAAAATAAATATTATTTTATAAGTTAATTTTACGAATTTAAGTTAAATTTAAATTCATCAAATTAGTGAGTTAGTTCTTAGTATTTGGTGGGTTGGTATGTAGTAATGTACGTATATATCTGCATGCATATACTTGACTCTCTTAGTCTTCTAACACCCTCACTCATGTCAGTGTTGCTACTGCTTTATATCACTCTTTCTTCTTTTTCTTTCCATCACTATCATCACTATCATACTTGTAAGTGCGTGACCATCCAAAACTCTTTCTCTGAGGTTTATTAATGCAGAACTTGTTTCTTTTCTTTAGTTTTGTGCTACTCAAGTTCCTGCTTTGTTCCTCGAGTAAGTAAAGGAAACAGAGAAGAAACTTTGCACTTATCAAGCAACCTTTACATGGCTAACAAGGTTCATGTTCCTTTAACCTTCTACTTTGCCAATTCTCTTGCTTTCCTCAACCACAACACACCCTTTTCTAACTTTGTCAGAAGCAAAACATAAAGCCATGTTTGTTTGGTCTTCGTTTTTCAAACTTTCTTTGGATTTCTTTTAACCTTCAGAAGTAAGTTTTGGAGTTGGGCTCATAGTTTCTTCCTCAGTTTTCCAAGATGAGAAAGCTTTGAAGTTAGTTGTTTTTGGATTGAACAAGTTTATGTATATGTTTTACATGCAGTTATTCGTATCATGGCTTTCATATTAGCTTTTTAGTTACTTGTTCATTGATAAAATTTTCCTATTATTCATTATTTCATTATGTAGCGTTTTTAACACTATTAAACTGTTCCACTTGGTTCAAGTCAACCCCTCTCCACCCTTCCTCTCTCTCTCTATGTATACAACAATTATATGCTGATGTTTTCCAAATTTTTTTGACTCTGGTTGTGGTTAGTTTGGTGTTGGGTACTTCACTTAATTGACTTGATGAATTTAAGTAAATATTTAAGCCGTTGATGGTTTCTTGTTAGGGTCATAACTTTGAATATGTAAGTTATGGAAAGTTTTTTTTTTTTTTTTTTGAAAGAAAAAGGCAAATGATTTTATAGCATAGCAGAAAGTACTGAATCTTGGGGAGAGCATTCTGGTCTAGAATAATAATGGGAACTTGATAGCAAAATAAAAAAAAGTCAAATAGTTGACCTTTTTCACCAGTTGAGTTTTTGAAGAAGTTTTTAACTTGAAGTTGGATTTTGCAGGCCTGAATCTTCTATGGTACAAGTGAAGTGTTTTTCCCCGTATAAAGCATAAATATTCTCACTGCATGCGACAGTAACTTAATCATGACTCCAAAGGGACAGAGATTTGTTAGGTTCGTTTGCTAAAAGTCTGGTTTTGTATTTCTGCAATTTTACTTTTTTGTTTAATTATTTTTGATACATTTTGCTGTTTTAACTTCAACACTCTTTGCAGACTTTTAGAATCATATATTCTGCCTCTGCATAGTCATGCTGCCTCAGTCATTCATTTTCCTTTTCTACCAGAAAAATAGTTTTTCATTTCTCCATTCAGAAAAGCATTACTCCACTATTACAAACACCATCCTATATTCCTACATTAAAAAGAATAGTAAAATGATCAATAATTGGAAAATGATCTTGTCAACAAGATTAGTAGATTACTCCACTATTACAAACACTATCCTATATTCCTACCTTTAACTGCTAGTAATGGAATTTGATCATTTACCAAACCATTGTATTGGCCTTTTAGGAGATTTTCAAAGGGAAAAAATTTGATGCTAACATATACTTGATTCTTATCCGAGTTTTATATTCCTGTCCAGGTTTAAGGATTGGAAATCATTTTCATCTTCAAGTATCGAGCACAATGATTCCACTAGTGACGGATTTCACAAAAGAAAAATTCAATCAACTGAAAGTTCTGTCAGTAATGAATCAATAAGAAATTTGTCTTGTAGGAGGCATGTTCTTCATCCACAGGGACCAACACTTCAAAAGTGGAACAAAATTTTTGTAATCACAAGTGTGATGGCAATCTCTGTGGATCCACTTTTCTTTTACATCCCAGTGATTGATGACAGTAAAAAATGCCTTGATTTGGACGGACCACTCAAGATTACTGCCAGTGTTCTCCGCACATTCTTTGATCTTTTCTACATTCTTCACATTATCTTTCAGTTTCGAACCGGGTTTATCGCACCTTCCTCTCGTGTGTTTGGAAGGGGTGAACTTGTTGTTGACCCTTCAGCCATAGTGATGAAATACCTAAGTTCTTACTTCAGCATTGACATTCTATCAATTATTCCACTTCCTCAGGTATTTTTTTACACTCACATTCTCAATTCAGAAGACAGAAGTACCTTTTAATATATCATTATCTGTCATTGAAGTGTGAATTACCCCATAAGAATATGTCATAGAGAATCACTAGGCATATCAGTTTGAACCATCAATTAACGTTGTTTTAAGTTCAGTTTATGTGAAAGACATAATTTCATGATGTTTTAACACTTTTAATGTGTTCTTAGATGGTCATTTTAGCTATGATCGTATTCCCAACATGCTCAGCTCCTCACGTGGGAAAGGATTTGTTGAAGTATACAGTAATAGCCCAGTATGTGCCAAGGCTTCTGCGGATCTACCCTTTATTCAAAGAAGTAACAAGCACTTCTGGCATATTGACTGAGACAGCATGGGCTGGAGCAGCTTACAATCTTTTTCTCTACATGCTAGCAAGTCATGTGAGTTGATTTTGTCACTTACGTTTGTAACACCTTGCCTATGTTCCTAGTAATCATGCTATGAACTACATGTGGCATATACACCAGGTCGTTGGAGCTTTCTGGTATCTGTTTTCAGTAGAATCAATGGTGAGGTGCTGGCGCCATCGGCTGAAGAATACTACTTTCTTTCATGAATCCTACCTTAGCTGTGGAGCTGACAATTCTACTGTTCAATCACTTCTCAATCACTCTTGCCAACTCACTGATCCACGAAACAATGGAGACCTGGAAGCTTTCAATTTTGGAATGTTCATAGAAGCTCTACAGTCTCGAGTGGTAGAATCAGCTACTGATTTTCATCACAAGTTCTTCTACTGCTTTTGGTGGGGTTTGCGTAGCTTAAGGTAGGCCAATAATCTTCTCTCCTATACTCTTGACTGCATATGCAACATTCCCATTTTATAAACTTAGGAACTTAATTTAATCTACCTATATCCTTAATTTTGTTCCCAACTTTTCTATCTTATTGCTGATAGTTAGTGCACGTTTAATTTGCATTAGAGATTTCATATTAATTAAAAATAAGAATTTTCAATAATATATAAATGGATGACGATTTTGTTAGACTAAAAGTCCTACTTCATGAGAAGAACATGTAAATCCTTGCATCCACATTCATGCAAGCTGAAATTACTTTGAGCAATTCCTATTTTTCACATGTGGATCCCAGGTTCCAATGACCAAATCAAATAAGTACTTAGTGTTTGTAACATCTTGTCAAGGAAAACATTATACAACCTAATGATGGAGGCTAAAAGCATGCCAAAGTCATACTCTTTTTGTGATTTTTTGCAGTTCAGTTGGGCAAGGTCTCGAGACAAGTACTTATGTAGGGGAGATAATCTTTGGTATCTCCATTGCTGTCTCTGGGTTGGTTCTATTTGCATCACTTATTGGAAACATGCAGGTAATTCTATGACATGAGATAATAGAGTGATCTTGTATACATTGGCGTATTTACACCTCCTTAGTCATAGATACAGTCTAATTCATGAGTCTTTCAAATTAAATCAGTGGTTTCTGTGATGGAGTAAAGACCAAACAGACAGACGGATTTTAAACCTTACATAAGAAACCAAATTTTCATCAATTTTGAGTGTGATAAAGGAGTTACTTTCATTCTCCCACCCTTCTCATTTGTTGAATTCATGGATTCGGTACTCGTGTTGGTTATTGTTGCAGAAATATCTACAATCTACCACTGTCAGAGTTGAAGAGATGAGAATCAAAAGGAGGGATGCAGAACTGTGGATGTCCCACAGAATGCTACCTGATTTCCTGAAGCAAAGAATCAGACGGTATGAACAATACAAATGGCAAGAAAATAGGGGTGTTGAGGAGGAGACATTAATTCGCAACCTCCCCAAAGATTTAAGAAGGGACATAAAGCGCCATCTTTGCTTAGATCTACTTAAAAAAGTATGTACCATCCATAATCATCTCTCCATTCACTCGGTTCTTTCCTTATGAATAGTTTCTTAGATGTTTTTGGTGTTATTTTTCAATCAGAAACAGAATTCCTTAAATACCTTTTGTTTATAAATTCAATCAGAATTGGAGTTTCAATTCAATAACTCACTCTACCTTTAATGCATGTTCTTATTATGCACATTAAATTATCTTTGAAACTTCTGATAAGTGATATACACAGAATTCCTTCCTATGCATACTTGAATGTGTAAGTGTGATAAGCATTACCTTCTTACTGATCTAGGTGCCAATGTTTGAGAGCATGGATAATCAGTTGTTGGATGCATTGTGTGATAGACTGAAGCCAGTTCTGTACACAGAGAAAAGTCAGATAGTTCGTGAAGGGGATCCAGTTGATGAAATGCTCTTCATCATGCGTGGAACACTTGCAACTGCCACAACAAATGGTGGAAGAACTGGTTTCTTCAACTCCTTTGAGATCAAGGCTGGTGACTTCTGTGGAGAAGAGCTTCTAACATGGGCCTTGGACCCCAACTACTCCTCAAATCTTCCCATTTCAACTAGAACTGTGGAAACTATATCAGAAGTTGAAGCCTTTGCTCTCATGCCGGAGGACTTGAAATCTGTTGCTTCCCAATTTCGACGTCTTATAAACAACAAACAACTCCAACACACTTTCAGGCAAGGATTCACCTCAGTTAAACCATTTTGCCTTCCATAACGCATCATTATATTTTAAGCAATTCTTAATAAATCGAAAGCTGTAAGAGATTCCATTTTGATTAAAAACGAGGTCTTTCAATATTTTATAAATAAATACAAATCTTAAGTTACAAGTTAGTATTATAAATATAAACCTTAAGTTACATGTCAGATAGACATCTTATCTTATAAGCTTATTTAATAAGGTTACTTTAAATTTAAAATTCATTTCTTAAGACAGTAAAATGACATTTTTTAGTTATTATATACACAGAACTTAGGATTATTCTTACATTTAATTTTGGTTCAGATTCTATTCCTTGCAATGGAAGACATGGGGTGCATGTTTCATACAAGCAGCATGGCGAAGATACAGAAAGAAGAAGGCAGAGAGGTCGTTACGTGAAGCAGAAGAAAGGATACAAAACTTGGAAAATGAGGAAGGGTCCTCACCTAGCTTTGCAGCCGCTGTATATGCATCAAAGTTTGCATCAAGTGCATTGCGTCACCTGCGAAGTGGTAAACGCACCAGAGTGTCACAGCCACAGAAACTGCTACCCCTCATGCCTCAGAAGCCTTCTGAGCCAGATTTCTCTGTTCTGAAAAACTAGATTTTTAAGAAAATTTACAGCAAAACTTGTTGTGATCTCACTTCTGTTCATATTCAACATGCATATGCGAGAATAAGTTAGTAGCAAGTGGTGTTAAGGATTTCCTATATGACAACATTATATGCATATAACAGTGTGTAAGGTTGTGTTTGGATGCACAGTTTCGAAATATACTTTCACAACCAAACTTCAAAATTATGAGCCTCCAAATCCAATTTCTGGTGACTCCATATTTATCTCCAGTATCCTTGGTATATAAACATGTAACAGTGTGTATTCTTAAATTTATTATCAACTAGTTTAAAACCCCTGCTTACCCAGGGTCCCTTTTTCTATAATTAATTTATTAAATTAAAAAAATATTTGAGTTATATTTATTATATTATTAATATACTATTTTTTATAATTTATTTTGTATATTATTATTAATATTATTTTAATCTTATTAATACTACATGTTAATTGATTATATATGATATAAGAAATAATTTTTATAAAAAAAAAATATGTATTGTATTTGAAAATATAATTAAAAACTTACTTAACAAACTTTTTTTTTATATTAAGGGTATCATTGTTAGTTGCTTTTATTTTAAAATATATATTTATCTTGAGTGGAACAGATTTTGTGCACATAATTAATTTAGGACGGAAAAGTTTCATCACCTTATATTTAAGGTATCTAAAGAGGATACTTACATAATAGCTGCTTTAGAAATTTCTAATTACTTTATATATTCTAGTATTTTCTTTAATAAACTACCATGTGTTTTGTCTCTATTTATGGTAATAGTATATTGACATTTTGATATGATGGGTTATATGTTTTAGAAGTGCATTAACACTGTTTTTGAGAAAAATGATTAGACTATATCTTTTGTTTCTAATTTATAATTCTGATTTGAAATTATATTCACATCTTAGTTAAAATCATGTTAAATGTGATTTGTTATCCTGTCTGTTTTCCATTTACCTTTTTATGTGTAATTTAATAATAACAAATTAATTTGAACTAAAATGTGTATTATTAGTCACAAATTTAACTTAAGTTCAATTTTGAATAAATAAATTTGAATATTTAAAATGATAAAAAAATAATTACTAAGAAAAAGATTTAATACATTAAGCTGTAACTTGTCATATTCTACATCCTTGTTTCCGATTAATAAATTTATTACTTGTTTCAATTCTAAAATGAGTGGTGAAATATTGAATCATATTTTTCATAAATAAATTATGACATTTTTCTAAAAATTATGATGCAAGTTAATAAAGAGACAATATCTATACAATTTCGTCATTTATGTTTAGTAATTAGTTAAGACATTCATGGATTCCATTTTGAAAAATCTTATCCAAAGTCTAAATAACTGAAATTGAATTAAATTCAAATCCAATCTAAATCTAAAAAATTAAATTGAAATTAAATCCAACTTCATATTTGTAAATAAAAATAATTTGGAGTTTATAGATCTAAATCCAAATAATTGAATTGTATTACTCTATTTTAAATCCATATTTTTTAAAATAAAATTTGAAAGTTTATAGTTTGGTATATTCAAGTTTAAAATTAGATTTTTTTTTTTTAATTTCAGTTTTTATGATTTTTTTTTTTTTCAATTTTAGTTTTTATTATTTTTTTTTTTTGCACTTTTATAGATAAATTAAATTATCATAATCTCCCTTTACATATTTAGTCAACAAATTTAAGTATAAAAATTGGTAAATTGCTGATAAATTTAAGATTATAACCATTGCAATATAGTATATTTTTTTATATATTATTTTAAATACAATTATATACATAAAATATTAAACATAATTTGCACAGTACAAACAACATAAACAATTAATGAAACCTAAATAACACATTACAAAAACTTTAATTTTCTTTTATTATCTTCTTACAGTTGTGCACGTGCCAGCTCATTCCACAGTCAGTTGATCATAATTCATAATATATTAAGAACAATCTCTTAGTTAATGTTACATATAGTTCAAGATCTACGTCATGATCCACTATTTCGAAAAATAAAAACTTCGCTAAATATAAATTATAGATACTAAAAACATGGTATTTGTCCTAGTATCTTGTTTTCTTTACCTTATTGGTTGCATAGGAGGGTCTGGGAAAGCGTGGCGTGACGGAAGTAGTTGCCAGATTTGTGCTTGGAATGAGGACTATTAAATTATAATAATTATATTAATCTTAAAGTATATTATTAAATTATTGATTAAGTTCTTAAAACATCATTTCTCTGTGTGTGTGTGAGTGTTTCAACTTTTCGGTGGCCTTTTTCCAAGTGAAAAAAGGTCTTTTTCCGACCGAATGACATTTACAATCCCAAGCGTCCCCAAACTTTTAATGTGAATTTGTTCAGAGGGGAAGAAGAAGACCTCTTCCTGATCTCAAGTATAAATGTTACATATACTTAATTCTGATATTTGTTGTCAAATTCAGTTTTTATGAAAAAATTTGTTCCACTTTTATAAGCAAATTAAATTATCATAGTCTCCCGTCTTTTGGTCAACAAATTTAAGTATAAAAATGGATAAATTGTCTATAAATTTAAGATTATAACTATATTCTATTAGATTGGGAATGTTTAGTAATACTGCGTCTTTGGTGTGACAATGATTGCTTTAGGACTTTTCGTACAGAGGTTAGGGTAACATTTTTTACCGTTCTTTAATTCAATTTTTCATTGCCGATAAAAGAAATCTATATCACATAATTCTTTTCACTCAATTATTTATTTCTTTTTACACTAAAACAACTAAAATTTTGTAAAGATCGTACCAACTATGAACAGTTAAGGATATTGATATGTAGTTACTGTAATAATATATATATATATATATATATATATATGGCAATATTTTATATATGAAGATTTATTATTGAAGTAATAAATCGATATTAAAATTTTAGAACTAACCAATTTCAAAAGAATACATGAATCACAATTATATTACAAGATAGTTAGCACTTTTTACCTTTTGCTTTAGTCATACAAAGACTCAAGTTCTTACCTTTTGCATTTATATTGTGAATTATGATGATATTTGTTAAAAGGATTGCACAGGAGGGACTGGGAAAGGGTGGCGTGAGTGGAGTAGTCGCCAGATTTGTGAGTGGAAAGGTGGAACGAAATTGCGAAGGGGGGAAGTTGAAAAAACTGTCACCATATCAATAAAGAAGAAAAGAAAAGGTATTCAATATTTTCTATTTGGTTTTGGATATGGATACTTAGCTTTTTCAATATCTGTCATCGTTCGTTTTGGACAGTGTAGAACTAAAGGCAGTGTCACCTGATCATGTAAAAACTACTTAATTAGTGTAATGTCTTCTTCCCACAGAAAAAGGACAAGTAACGTCCAATAGTTCCAATAAAAATATTAGTGAAAATGCCGTGAGTACACAAGAATATAGGGTCAAAAGTATCATCATTTGTTTGCTTTTTGGATCTGCTGTTAAAAGAGGCGTCATGTGTGACGAACTTTACTATAAATAGCTCCACTTCTGATACCGTTAAGGAACATTGTGGCGTGATTAAGTGTAGAAATGTGTGGGAGTGAGAAAAAAAGGCCTTCTTGTTGTTCAGAGGGGAAGAAGAAGAGGGTGAAGCATGGAAGAAGGCCTCTTCCAGATCTCAATTGTCCCCCTCCATCTTCTTCTTCTCACAGTTACGATCAGGTTCACACTTCTCTCTATAAATATATATGTCATGCATGTTTCATTACTTACAAGTTTCTATGTATGAATTCACGTAAGACTGGAAAGGATCACATAACTATGATTAAGATTAAGATGTATAAAGGTTGAGTTAACCTTGAAGTGACCTAATTAATTTAAATTTATTTATTATTGGCTGTTAAAAAAAAAAAAAAGAACTATGTGAAACTAATTTAATTATATCACCTTCAGCTTGTGCTACTGGAGATTCCTTGTTCTTCATCAGAGGTTAAGAAGAAGAGGGTGAAGTATGGAAAAAGGCCTCTTCCAGATCTCAATTACCTCCCTCCTCCTCACCACCACCAACAATCATCACCATCACTTCCATCTTCTTCCCGTTCTCACCACTACGATAAGGTTCCACACTTGTCTCTATAAATATATGCCATGTTTCAGTACTTATAAGTTACTATGTGAAACTAATTTAATTATATAACTTCAGCTCCTGGGGATACCTTGTTCTTCTTCTGAGGACAAGAAGAAGTGGGTGAAACATGGAAAAAGGCCTCTTCCTGATCTCAATTACCCCCCTCCTCATCCCCACCACCAACAATCATCACCGTCTCTTCCATCTTCTTCTCGCCCTAAGGTTCCACACTTCTCTCTATAAATATATATGCCATGTTTCATTACTTACAAGTTATTACCTTAATTTAATTATATCTGCTTCAGCTTCAGCTTCTGGAGATTCCTCATGAACTCACTCCTGTTGCTGCCTCTAAGAAGCGTAAGATGGGAGAGAGAGAGAGTGAGATTGAGACTGAAAGTGGCTCTAACTGGATGAAAGCATGGTGGAACAAGGCCATGAATTATATCATATCCAATCTCAAGAAGAAGAAGAAGGATGAGGACTCTGCACAATAACTCCAAGCCTGTCTCTAAAGCTCTTTCATACATGTTAGACATGTTACAGTTTGTCTTGTGTTTAGGGTTTAGGTGATGTTGAAGGAGGGGACAACCTTTGTGTGTCAATGAATTGAGTACTTTTGTATACAGTTTGGTCCCTGTGGTGTGGGAAAATATATTAAATAAAAAGTCAATTGCGTCCTACATTATACAAATTATGACCTGCACTAGTTTCACCAATACCCTTACCAATCTTATTTTTGAAAGGAGAGGGCAGATTATAATTGTTTGACTGAATAGTAAAACCCTAAATTTTGAAAAGAAGTTCAAATCTGTAGTTTAGTCTGGGTAATTATTTCATAAATTTGGGGTTGCAGATTCAATGAACTCCAAATCGGTCATAATCTCACTTTATCGATTTCTCATATCAACACACTGAAATTTATGATATCGACTTTAATGACCAAAGCATGCAACAATTCTATTCTACTGGTTGCTTTGAAAATTAAAATGTTAAGAATACTTTTGGAATTTAAAAAATTTGTACAGTGAAAGTGATAGTTTGTACAGTGCAGAAGGAAAGCAACTGCCTTAAATTTATGGGGGTTCTTTTGTTTCAAACCTAGGAGTGAGCGTTAAATGGAATAAAATAATTAAAAGATTGACTGAAAATGAGCCGGATCAGGTTTAACAAATTTCTTCTGGAAGGAACCAAAACCAATAATTTTAATTTAGGCCGATTAAAAACTGGGATTTAAGTTAAATAAGTTTTTGTTTATAAAATAAAAATATATTAAAACTATAAACATATAACTTTGCATTAGTAAACTAACTTAATAAATAATTTTATCAAGTTAACTAGTTAATTAATTCTTGTTTAGCTAAATATTTTTTGTATTCTATATTTTGGTAATTGGCATCGTATGATTCCTGACAGCCACACCTTTTGAATTCTGCACTGCTCCCGTCAACAGCAGAGGCCGAGTATCATATTATAAACAACAATTTTTTAATTACACATTACAAACAATATTTTTTTAGTTATTGTCTAACTTTTGATATGATTCATAACCACAATCATGATACTAGGTAGATGTCTGGTTAATAGTCTAATAATAAGAATAGAGTAAACAATAAAATATGAACAAATATTGGTGAAAGATTAACATATACGGATTTATCTTAGTTCACTTAAATTTTGATTATATATTTTTTCTTAAATAACTATTTAATCATTTCTATTAACCAAAACACTTAATTGTAATAAGTATTTTGGTCTCTTCAGATTACAAAAGACTATTTACACATCTTTAAATTATAATAAATATTTGTACCTCTCTATATTATCTATATTATACCTTCTCTTAACCTTAATCTTCTCTCATATTAAGCATTTTCAAATAAATAAATCTCATCAAAGAGAGTACAAAAAATTATAAGAATATAATTTTTACAATATGAAAATTTATAATAATTTAATATCACGTCTTCTTTTCAATATATATATATATATAATATTAAATACAAGATTGAAATATGTTTAAAATAAAATAAATTTTAATACCTAAATTCTTATCTTTTACTTCAGATTATAGTAAAAAATATTATCGAAAATACGCACAAATATTGTCCACGTCTTCAAACTTTAAACACAAGACAAAATATTCATAAAGTAAAAAAAAAAACAACGCTTATATACATATATAGTGAAGAAGAAGGGGGTGAAGCATGGAAAATATTTTTGTTTAGCTAAATATTTTTGTATTCTATATTTTGGTATTTGGCATTATAACTGGTGGCACGAATAAAAAGTGAATTCCTCGTTAGATCCGTTTTGTTAAAGGACTATGAAGCTTTACATTGTCACTGTAACTCTGCAAGGTTGCGCTCATCACGGAAGCATAGGGGGCAACTTTTGTATATTACAATAAATTGAGTATTTTTTTATGAATCTCCTAAAAGACCAATCCACTTTTCTTTTACAATGCCTTGATTTGGATACACTATTGGTGGCTAGGCCAATTAGCTAACGGGAAGTAACAGGGTGACTTGTCATATTCTACATCTTTGTTCCTAACTAATAATTTATTACTTGTTTCAATTCTAAAATGAGTGGTGAAATTGAATCATATTTACATAAATAAATTAATTATGACATTTTCTTAAAATTAATCAAGACGCAATATCCTATACAATTTCGTCATTTGAGTTTAGTAATTAGTTAAGACATTCATGGATTTGTTTTTGAAAAATATCCAGGATTAAATAACTCAAATTGAAAATCCAATCCAAATCTAAAAAGTTGAATTGAAATTACATCCAACTTCATATGTTGTAAATACAACTAATGTGGAGTTTATAATCTAAATCCAAATAATTGAATTGTATTACTCTATTTTAAATCCATATTTTCCAAAATAAAATTTGAAACTTTATTGTTTGGTATATTCCAGTTTAAAGATTTTATTTTTCATATTCAGTTTTTATGAAAAAATTTATTGCACTTTTATATGTAAATTAAATTATCATAGACCTTTGCAACTTTAGTCAACAAATTTATGTATAAAAATTGGTATATAACCATTTATGGTATATTTTGCATATATTACTTTAAATACAGTTATATATATAAAATATTAAATATAATTTCCACAATACAAATAACATAAACAACTAACGAAACCTAATTAACACCACGATTTAGTTTTCTTTTATTATCTTCTTTGTCTTAGTGGTGGATATTGTGCACGTGCTGGTTCATTTTACAGTTGATCATCATTTATGATATCTTGAGGACAACCTTTTAGTTACTGTTACATATAGTTCAAGAACTATCTTATGATCCATTATTTCAAAAAGATTTCGATAGAAAACTGGAAATATAAATTATTGGTATATCTTTCAGTATGTACCAAAGAAAAATAAAGAAAAATATGGTATTTGTCCTAGTATCTTGTTTTCTTATGTTTATAGTAGACTAAACTCTTTAGCAAACTACACATAAATTAATTTTAAATTTATATCATTATCTTTAAAATCCATATATATTTTTAATGTCTATGTAACATTAAAATATAACTATCAAAGTATTTTTTAATACATGAGTTATATTATAAAGTATTATTTTAATGTGTATAAATTTCATTACATTATATTATTTTTAGTATTGTTTTACATATTTTACTTCTATATAAAGTTCTTATGATGTGAATACTGTGATATTCTGAAGTTCTTGGACATTTGATATTGTGAATTACGATAATATTTGTTAAAAGTATTTCTTGACCTTTTTATTGGTTGGCCGTGAGGGACTGGAAAGCGTGGGGTGGCGAAAGTAGTGGCCAGATTTGTGCTTGGAATGGGGATTATTAAATTATAATAATTATATTAATTTTAAAAGTATATTCTTAAATTATTTACGTAGAATTTTTCAATTGTCAATGACAATCCCGTATAGCTCCCCAAACTTAAAATGTGAATAGCGTGACCTATAAATATATAGCTTCTGACCTGTTCAACAATGATCGTCACTTCCGTCTAATGAAGACGGTTCTCATTGAACTGTTCATTCATAATTAAAATATGATTTCTAGCAACAATTTATACTTTTCTCCATAAATAGATTCATTTTTCATTGTTTATAACTTACTATGTCAAACTAATTTAATTATATCATCTTCAGCTTGTGGGGAATGCCCATGAACACACTTCAGCTTCTGTGTGTAATAAATTGAGTATTTTTATATACTCTATTTTTTTAAATTTTGTTACAAGTTTGGTCCCAATGTAGTGGAAAAATATATTAAATAAAAACTCAACTTATTTAATGTCTTCATATTTAAAATATTCGCTATTTTTTTTAAAGTTGGAATTTATATAAATTTTTAATTTATGAATCTCGAGGACAGGTCGACTTCAGTTTATTTGGGGTTTAATTCTGGGCCTATTTTGGTTACTGATATCTGTCACAGACCCTATTTCCTTTATTTTGGCCCTACACAATGAGGGTGCACTTTAAATTTGTGGGAGTGCAGAATGTAGAGCCCTTTTTCTTTTGTTTCAAACCTAAAAGTGAGCTTTAACATGGAAAGAAAAATTAAGATGGGCCAATTGAATCCGTTTAGACTGCATTGACTGAAAATGAGACGGATCAGATCTAACAAATTTCTTTCAGAAGGAACCAAAACCAATAGCTCTCAATCGTTGGTTTTGTTAGTTCTCACCAATATTTTACATTTAATGTATTTTGTTTCATAACATATTTTATTGTGTTCGTGCTTTTTTTCATTATTTTTTTTATTAATTTGAGCTTAGATGTGGTAATGATTTTCTATTTTTTTTTCAGCTTATTTGTATTTTTGGTTTGAATTGTACTTTTGTGATGGGTGGATTGGCTTTGGATTAGATTAAAGATTTGGAGAGATTTGAAGATTTGGCTTTCAATAAAAATATTTGGCTTTCAATAAAAATATTTGTGAATGCCTTGAGTACACATAGTCAAAAAGTTTCATTCTTAGTTTTCATGCTCTGTATAAGGAATTTTATATTTAAATATTCTTCAGGCTCCATATCTCTTGCATTTATTATCAACTTGTTTTTATTAATTTATTAAATTAACAAATATTTGAGTTATATTTTTATATCATTAATAACTTATTTTTATAATTTATTTTATATATTATTATTACTATTATTATTATTATTTTAATCTTATTAATAATATATGTTAATTGATTATATACAAAAGAAGAAATTTTTTTTATAAAAATCAAAGAAAAATATGTATTGTATTTGAAAATATAATTAAAAACTTACTTAAAAAACTTATACTAATAAAATATATTTATCTTAAGTGGAACAGTTTTCGTGCACATAATTAATGAATTTAGGATGGAATGTTTCATCACATTATATTTAAGGTATCTAAAGAGGATTACTTACATCATAGCTGCTTTAGAATTTCCTAATTAGTTTATATATTCTAGTATTTTCTTTAATAAACTAACATGTGTTTTGTTTCTATTTATGATAATAGTATATTGACATTTTGAGATGCTTGTGTGTTATATGTTTTAGAAGTATATTAACATTGTTTCGAGAAAATGATTATACTATATCTTTTGTTTGTAATTTATATTTGTAATTTGAAATTATATTCACGTCTTAGTTAAAATCATGTTAAATGTAAAATGTAATTTGTTATCCTCTATGTAATTTAATAATAACAAATTAATTTGAACTAAAATGTTTATTGTTAGTCACAAATTTAACTTAAGTTCTATTTTGAATAAATACATCTGAATATTTAATGTGATCAAAATAGTTGCTAAGATTACTTGTTTCAATTCTAAAATGAATGGTGAAATATTGAATCATATTTTACATAAATAAATTATGACATTTCTTAAAATTATTATTCAAGTTAATCAAGACACGACATCCTATAGAATTTCGTCTATTAATAAAATAATAATTAATGTAAAAATAATAATATATGTGAGTGTTCTGAATGTAAATAGTGAATTGGTGGTTAAATATCACCACCCTTACGATAATGCCAAAAGAGATAATAGGTGTCATTGCCAAAATGGTGACATTTGAGCGCGTGAGAAGAGGCTCTAATAATGCTGGAAAAAGTTTTGTTTCTAATGTATTCTGAATGTCCAGAAAGTATGTTTGAAAAATGGTTCTTTGATGTTTTTCAAATGTGAGTTACGTAATTTTTAAAATCATTATTCCTGTCAAAAAAGTACACCTTCCACCATCGCGATGCCATGACTTTTCGCTGGAGATTTACATGGTGGATAAGAGTATAACATGTAAGCTTTGAAAAAGAGATATACAAACTGGCTACCAATCTGCGTGGAGATTCATGACTAGGCACTGATGACAATGATGTTATACTGAACAGGTAAGATAAAATTTCAAGCTTTTCTAATAGAAAAGATAATAAATATTAAATTTCTTTATAAGATATCAAACTCTAGATAACCCATAATATTAATATTTATATAAATTTTAAAAATTTAATTATTAAATAAGTTTGAGTTCCGTAGTCATATATAGTTAAACTTATTTAATTATTATTTTTAAAAGTTAAATAATGATTATAATTTTTTTTTATTAAGGTGTTGAACCAAATACACAAATCATTATTCAATATGTAATAATATTTAAATATAAATCAAATATAAAATATATTATTAAATATTTGGTGACTTATGGGGTGTTTGTTTTGTGGGTCCCAAAAAAGAAGTATGTTTGACTGTATCATCACTCCACGGTCTCGTGAACTATGGCTTTCCCATCGTCTTCCAACACGTAACCGTCGCTTATAAATACTTTAATACTTCTTTGTGGTGTAATTAAGTGTAGAAATGTGTGGGAGTGAGAAGAAAAGGCCTTGTTGTTGTTCAGAGGGGAAGAGGAAGAGGGTGAAACATGGAAGAATGCCTCTTCCTGATCTCAATTACCCCCCTCCATCATCATCATCATCATCATCTCCATCTCCATCTTCTTCTTCTTCCTACAATTACGATAAGGTTCCACACTGATCTCTACAAATATGTATATGTTTCATTATTTATAAGTTACTATGTGAAACTAATTTATTATATCACCTTCAGCTTCAGCTTCTGGGGATATCTTGTTCTTCCTCTTCGGAGGACAAGAAGAGGGTGAAGCATGGAAAAAGGCCTCTTCCTGATCTCAATTACCCCCCTCCTCCTCACCACTACCAACCATCATCACCATCACTTCCATCTTCTTCTCGTCCCCAACATTTCGATAAGGTTCCACATTTCTCTCTTAAATATATGCCATTTTTCATTATTTATAAGTTACTATGTGAAACTAATTTAATTATATCTGCTTCAGCTTATGGGGAATGCCCATGAACACACTCCTGCTGCTGTCTCTAAGAAGCGTAAGATGGGAGAAAGTGAGAGTGAGAGTAGCTCTCTCTGGACCAAAGCATTACGCTTGGGGAGCATGGTGATGAATTATATCATATCCAGTGTCAAGAAGAAGAAGAAGGATGAACCTGCACAATAAGTCCAAGCGTGTAAGGGAGAGGTTTTGTAAGTTTGGTCTAGGGTTTTTATTTTAGGTTTGAAGGAGGAGCCAGCTTTTGTGTGTTAATAAATTCAGTATTTTATATACTCTCTTTTTATAAATTTTGTAAGTTTGGTCACTATGTTGTTGTAAAATATATTAAACAAAAAGTCACTTGTTTAATGTCTTCATATTTAAAATATTACCTATTTTATTTTATTTAATAAGTTGGAATTTATATAAATTTTTATATTTATGAATCTCAAAACCAGGTCCACTTAAGTTTATTTGGACTTACATTTTGTTTTGTGTTTAAGGTTTAGGTAATGTTGAAATAGGGGGACAGCTTTTGTGTGTAATAAATTGAGTATTTTTATATACTCCTTTTTTAAATTTTGTTGCAAGTTTGGTGGGAAAATATATTAAATAAAAAGTCAACTTATATATTTATGAATGTCGAGGAGGTCAACTTCAGTCTATTTTGGTTACTCATCTCTGTGTATACAATGCTGATGTACTTTAAATTTATAGGGGTGCAGAATGCAGAGCCCTTTTTCTTCTGTTTCAAAGCTAAAAGTGAGCGTTAACATGGAATAAAATAATTAAAATGGGCCAACAGAATCCGTCTACACGGGCTTGACTGAAAATGAGACAGATCAGATTTAAAAAATTTCTTTTAGAAGGAACCAAAACAAACGGTTCTAATTTAGGTCGATTAAAAACTGGGATTTAAGTTAAATAAGTTTTTGTTTATAAAATAAAAATATATTGAAACTATATAAACATATAACTTCGCATTAGTAAACTAACTTAATAAATAAATTTATCAAATTTTAATTTTTAATTTTTGTTTTGCTAAATATGTTTGAATTCTATATTTCGGTGATTGGTATTATATCTGGTGGCACCAATAAAAAGTAAATTCGTCGTGAATCCAATTTGCTGAACGATTATGAAGCTTTGAACTTCTGCCACTGCAACTCTGCAATCCGATGTTGACGATGATCATCGTTGCGCTCATCACGGTCATACTCTTTGGATTCTTCATTGTTCCAGTCAACGGCAGACGGCGGAGGAAAAGAGCAATCGGGTTCTTCCATCCCTACACCAACGACGGCGGCGGAGGGGAGAGGGTGCTCTGGTGCGCCGTGAGAGGCATCCAAGAGGAGATCCCTGACCTTGACTGCTATATCTACACCGGAGATCATGACGCCACCCCTCTATCGCTGATGGCTCGAGCCCTCGATCGCTTTGGGGTCAGGCTCCTCTCTCCTCCAAAGGTTCCTTCTTTTCTCATTCTCTTATCTGGGTTCTTCTTCTTTTCTGTTTCGGATTGTGGGGTTTTCTTCATCTTTCGTTTTCATTGTCACTTTGTACAATTTGAAGTAGGTTTTTCAATTGTAGTACCAATGAAAGAGTGGAATATTATAGAATGCTTTTCTGGGTTCACAATTGTATTTAGTGTATGTTAGCATATTAGTCAACCGTGTCAACTACTCTTATTGGTTCGGTTATCACTGCCCTCATAACTCATGAATAAATGTAGTTTGTTTTCTGCTAAAAGAATGAGTGAATTAGGAGTAATGAATCTAATTTTCTTTCTATAAGCTCAGGTGAAGTATTGAGTTGACAGGTTCAAGGTCTTCACAGCATTGATGATTTATTCCATTCTGTTGTTGGGTGGATCAAACAACAGGATTTCCCTAGTATCAGGACTGAAGCAAAGAATTCTAAAGTAGTTTGGGGTTTAGATGGAAGGGAAATTATGGGAATAGATTATGTAAGCGTGTGGATAAGAGGTTTGTCTGGGGTAGTCCACCGTGGATTAGAAATATGAAGTGATCAGAGCTGTACTCTTGAAAGAATGACTCAAAGAGGTGTTCTGTTTAGTACAATGGTGGACCAGAAGATATTTTTTGAATGGACCAATGTTTGAGAGCATGGATAATCAGTTGTTGGATGCACTGTGTAATAGACTGAAGCCAGTCCTGTACACAGAGAAAAGTCAGATAGTTCTTGAAGGGGATCCAGTTGATGAAATGCTCTTCATCATGCGTGGAACACTTGCTACTGCCACAACAAATGGTGGAAGAACTGGTTTCTTCAACTCCTTTGAGATCAAAGCTGGTGACTTCTATGGAGAAGAGCTTCTAACATGGGCCTTGGACCCCAACTACTCAAATCTACTGGTTTCAACTAGAACTGTGGAAACTATATCAGAAGTTGAAGCCTTCGCTCTCATGCCTGAGGACTCGAAATCTGTTGCTTCCCAATTTCGACGTCTTATAAACAACAAACAACTCCAACACACTTTCAGGCAAGGATTCACCTCAGTTAAACCTTTTCCTCTTCTATAATGCATGATTATATTTTAAGCAATTCTTAATACTATAAAGGGTGTCGGGCACACCTTATCTTATAAGTTTATCTTATAAGTTAGTATGTTATAGTGAAGATTTTATATCGACTAGAGACGAGACCATTTAATAATTAAAGACAAAATCTATGTTACAAGCCAATTTTATAAGATTAAGTTAAATTTAAATTAATTTATAATCTTATAATCATGTCAAAGATGATTTTTGATTAATGGGATAAGGGAACAATCTAATATCTATATTATAACTTTTAGGAGAATTATTATTATATTATCATAAAAGTCAGCAATCATATCATTCACATCTATATCAAATTGGATGAGAATATGAAATTTTTTGGTCATTATGTACACAACTCAGGATTATTCTTACATATATTTTTGGTTCAGATTCTATTCCTTGCAATGGAAGGCATGGGGTGCATGTTTCATACAAGCAGCATGGTGTAGATACAGAAAAAAGAGGGCAGAGAGGTCGTTACGTGAAGCAGAAGAAAGGATACAAAATTTGGAGAATGAGGAAGGGTCCTCACCTAGCTTTGCAGCCACTGTGTATGCATCAAAGTTTGCATCAAAGTTTGCATCAAATGCATTGCGCCACCTGCGAAGTGGTAAACGCACCAGAGTGTCACAGCCACAGAAACTGCTACCCCTCGTGCCTCAGAAGCCTTCTGAGCCAGATTTCTCTGCTCTGAAAAACTAGTTTTTTAAGAAAATTCACAGCAAAACTACTTTTGGTTTCACTTCTGTTCATATTCAACATGCATTTTGTAGCATAAGTTACTAGCAAGTGGTGTTAAGCATTTTCTATATGACAACATTATGTGCATATAACAGTGTGTAAATATATTAGCTGTGTTTGGACGAACAGTTTCGAAATATACTTTCACAACCAAACTTCAAAATTATGAGCCTCCAAATCCAGTTTCTGGTAACTCCATATTTTTCTCCAATATCCTTGGTATATAAACATGTAACACTGTTTTCTTAAATTTTCAACTCTTTCCACACCCTTATACTCAATTTTATATTTAAATTTCTTCAGACTCCATATCTCGCATTTATTATCAACTTGTTTTATTAATTTCTTAAATTAAAAAATATTTAAGTTATATTTATTATATTTTTAATAAATTATTTTTTGTAATTTATTTTATATATGTTTGTTAATATTATTTGAATCTTATTAATAATATATTTTAATTGATGATATATAATATAAGAAATAATGTTAATAAAAATTAAAGAAAAATATGTATTTTATTTGAAAATATAATTAAAAACTAACTTAAAAAACCTTATTTTTTAATACTAATAAAAAAATATTTATCTTGAGTGGAACAGATTTTGTGCACATAATGAATTTAGGATGGAATGTTTCATCAAGTTATACTTAAGGTATCTGAAAAGGATTACTTACATCATAGCTGCTTTAGAATTTCCTAATTACTTTATATATTCTAGTATTTTCTTTAATATGTGTTTTGTCTCTATTTATGATAATAGTATATTGACATTTTTTGATGATTATGTGTTATATGTTTTTGAAGTGCATTAACATTGTTTTGAGAAAATGATTATACTATATCTTTTGTTTCTAATTTATAATTCTGATTTGAAATTATATTCACATCTTAGTTAAAATCATGCTAGATGTGATTTGTTATCCTGTATGTTTTCCATTTACATATACCTTTTCATGTGTAATTTAATAATAACAAATTAATTTGAACTAAAATGTGTATTGTTAGTTATCAATTTAACTTAAGTTCTATTTTGAATAAATATTTAAAATGATCAAAATAGTTGCTAAGTTAATACATTAAGCTGTAACTTGTCATATTCTACATCTTTGCTCGAAAATAATAAATTTATTACTTGTTTCAATTCTAAAATGAGTGGTGAAATATTGAATTATATTTACATAAATAAATTATGACTCTTTCTTAAAATTATGATATACATTCATGGATTTTATTTTAAAAAATCTTATCCAAGTCTAACTAACTGAAATTGAAAATCCAATCCAAATCTAAAAAATTGAATTGAAATTACATCCAACTTCATATTTTGTAAATAAAACTATTGTGGAGTTTACAGATCTAAAACCAAATAATTGAATTGTATTACTCTATTTTAAATTCATATTTTATAAAATAAAATTCGAAAGTTTATAGTTTAGTATATTCAAGTTTAAAATTAGATATTTTTTTTTCAAATTCAGATTTTATGAAAAATTTTGTTGCACTTTTATAGGTAAATTAAATTATCATAGTCTCCCTTTGCATCTTTAGTCAACAAATTTAAGTATAAAAATTGTTATATAACCATTTCAATATGGTATATTTTGCATATATACTTTAAATACAATTATATACATAAAATATTAAATATAATTTCCACAATACAAATAGCATAAACAACTAATGTAACCTAAACATCACATTATAAAAGATTTAGTTTTCTTTTATTATCTTCTTTGTCTTAGTGGTGGATAGTTGTGCACGTGCTAGTTCGTTTTACAGTTGATTATCATTTGTAATATCTTGAGGACAATCTTTTAGTTAGTGTTATATATAGTTCAAGATTTATCTTATGATCCATTATCTCAAAAAGATTTTGATAGAGAACTGGAAATATAAATTATTGATATATCTTTCAGTATGTAACAAAGAAAAATAAAGAAAAACATGGTATTGCTCTAGTATCTTGTTTTCTTATGTTTATAGTAGACTACACTCTATAGCAAACTATACAGAAACTAATTTTAAATTTATCTTTAAAATTCAAATATGTTTTTAATATGTATAACATTAAAATATAACTAGTGTCCAAAGTCTTTTTTAATACACGAATTATATTATAAAGTATTATTTTAATGTGTAAATTTCATTACATTATATTATTTTTAATATTCTTTTACATATTCTATATAAAGTTTTTATGATATGAATACTGCGATATACTAAAGTAAAAATTATTACAATGACATTTTATACTGTGAATTATGATCATATTTGTTAAAAATATTTCTTTACGTTCTTATTGGGGTTGCACATGAGGGACAGGAGAACGTGAGTAGTGGCCAGATTTGTGTTTGAAACGGGGAACGAAAATACCAAAATTCTTTGTAAGAAGTAGCATGCTACTGTATATATATTAAATTTTTACAACCAACTGATAAGGAATTTTTAATGACTATTTTATTCTTTATTTTTTCTATTTTTTTATAAACACAAAAAATTATTTTTATAATAATTATATTAGCTTAGTGAAATTGTCAATGACTATATTACCCTTTGAATGATGAGGACATCCTCAATTATTTTTCTATACTATTTCAACTTTTGGGACTAATAAGTGAAAGATCTATTTCAGCCAATTATAATCAGAACCGTCCCCAACTGTGCTGTCACCTATAAATAGCTTCTTAGTGACCCATCAAGGAACATTAAGTGTAGAAATGTATGGGGGTGAGAAAAAAAGGCATTGTTGTTGTTCAGAGGGGAAGAAGAAGAGGGTGAAGTGGAAGAAGGCCTCTTCCTGATCTCAATTACCCTCCTCCATCATCATCACCATCATCTCCATCTTCTTCTTCATTCTACAACTACGATAAGGTTCCACACTTCTCTCTATAAATATATATATATATATATATATATATATATATATATATATATATATATAT
>Ga0209700_104204_pt1 | contig 26336 bp, 18 predicted proteins | sample SiratroredBW_FD_187528 | JGI IMG/M metagenome (GOLD analysis project Ga0209700, IMG submission 187528) | Root nodule microbial communities of legume samples collected from California, USA - Siratro red BW (SPAdes) (version 2) | ecosystem: Host-associated > Plants > Roots > Nodule | place: USA... | reverse complement strand
ATATATATATATATATATATATATATATATATATATATATATATATATATATATATAGTTTATTTTCATCCCTAAATTACAAACCATAAGTTTAGAAAAATGTTTCAATTCCTCAATCTTTTCTTTGCAAGTTTTTCCTTTTCTAAGTTTTCCTGGAGGTACTTGTTAAAATATATTGTGAAACTTACTTATAATTTGAGGTAGAATATAAAAGCCTAAACTAATTAATATATAAAATGAATATTTCAATATTAATGAAAAAGATATAGTTAGTCAATGCATTTAGTGAATATTAATTAAAGAATGTTTATTATGAAAGGTATTTACATTTAATATTCAAAGGTAATCAAATAAAGTTACTTCCAGAAAGAATGCCTGTAGAAAACAAAACAATTTATACGTCATTAAGTATTATAGATTTTAAAAGATAAAATAAATAATTTCATAATTAGACCTAATAAATATTTTGTTTTCGTTAATTTATTCTATTTTATTTTTCTAATCAGTATAAATATTTCAAATTTTAAATTATAAAAAAATACACAAGTTTAATCAAGATAAGATTGTTTAGTTATATTTTTATACATGGTTAAATGTCCAACACTGTATTTAAAATAATATGTAAATTTACAAAACTTGTGTTAATTCTTAAATATAGATTTAATATATTTTTTCACCTTTAGAAAATTTATAAACATAAAATAAACTAGTTCATAAAAAAACAAATAATGATGAAAAAAAAATTAGAACAACATAAGTAAATCTAACATCGAATGCATCTTTATGAGATAAAATTGTATCATCCTTTTTAAACTAATTGTTAACATCTTATTGAATTAGGGAAATACCCATTCCTTTGTTAATTACAAAATTATTTTGTTTAAGTATCAAACACCTCATGTACATTTTTAAAATGAGATCATCACATTCTTAGAATATAATCACTACTGTATTAGTTAATGTTAGGAAATCAATGTTAAAAGTTTATTTAATAATAAAATAGTAAACATTTTAATTTTGTCGCTTTCATTTACTTTTAACAATAAAAAATATTTTAATAAAATATTTAAATAAACATTACAGTAGAAGGAAGAAACAGAAGTTTTGATAATACAATTGTTCTTACCAACAAAAAAGTTCTAATAAAATATCATATTGATCCGCTATAAGTTATTTTCAATCATATTATAATTGATTAATATATTAAAAAGACAAAATATAATAAAAAAAAATTCTAAATAAAAAAAAACGAAATTACAATCCTGTCAGGTGGACCGGATAGTAATTTAAGAACTCGAAAACACTGAACTTGAGGGAGTAGATAGTAATTTAAGTTTTAGGAAAAGTCATGTGAAGAAGAGTTACAGAAGCGCACACGCCGCGCATCCTTTGAAGCAACACTGATAATGTAAGTAGATCGATTCAGATCATCTAATCTTATTTAATTTAAATTTGTTATTTCTCATTTTGATTCAATTCTATATTCAAACTAATGCTTCTACTCAGATCTCTTTCTTTGAATGCTATCAGGTTTTAGTTATTCTGTTCCTTCGTTTATCAGACCTAAGCTATTTCGTTTATTAGATCTGAGTTATACAAGTACTTCTTTGTTTGATAGGTATACGTTTTTTTTTTTTTTTTTTTTTTTTTTTTTTTTTGATATTTTTTTTTTTTTTTTTTTTTTTTCTTCTCTGTTTTTAATAGGTATAATTCTTGTTTTGTTTATTGTATATAAGCAGGATACAGAACATGCACTAGGAAACCCAAACACAGTAGAAAATTTAATTTTCATGTGGTTTAGAATAGTGTTTATCTTTTACATGAAGAGGCTAAGGAGAGTTTTTACCAATGGAAAGGGATGATAAGCAAATATGAATGCCCTTTGTTTGGTATGCAGTTATGTGATACTTTGGAGGGACACAATTTCTATTATTCTTAGCGATGTAAGTGAAGAAGTAGGCGAATTTGTAGAGTTGACACATTGAGATATTGGAAATGGATTATAACATAATGGTTACAGAATCCAAAGAAATATCGTGGGTTATCAGATATTTCTTTTACATAGAATATTGATATGGAGGTGAATGAACAAAGGTTGAAATAATATGTTGGGGTTGTTTTTGTTCTGGTTCTTGCTTGGTTTGATAGATCACGGTTGCAAGCATAGAATGTGGATGTTATGGAATATGGAATCTGTTGTTGACAACTCGAGTTGTGAATCATAAGTATGATGCATCATGGATGTTTTATGTTATAGTGGATTTGAAGTAATATCATTAGAAACTGCTTTTGTAGTTCTGGTTCTTGCATTTGATACATACCTTGTATGTGGAGTTTGTAATACTAGTTTTTTCTGATAACAATGTCAACTTTGCCTATAAAAAGAATAAAGGGAACACAATAGGATTAAAGTACTAAACCATTACATCATCTACCATTAAGTTTGTGTTTATGTATGTATGTTTAATGTGTATTTAGCGTAGAGATTTTTCATTTTTTTTTCCTGTAAGTTTTAGTAGTTCTTATTGTCTTCTATTTCATCTGTTCTTGAATATGAAATAATTGCTGTGAGTTTTTTTTTGGGCATTTTACCATTATTATAATACTTTTTTTTTAATTTTATTTTATCAGCATGGATAATCGATTTAATTTGGTAGAGGAAGTACCATAGTTCGAAAACATTCAAAAGGTAGACAAATATTTAAATCTGCCACACACATGTACATGGATAAAGAAAAAACACAGGAAAGTAATATATATGTATATATAGATATATATGAAAAACAGTATTACATCAATTTTTATCAAAGATTTGTTTTAAAAAAAATCTTAGTTCATAAATCATAGTACAATCATTCCAAATCGGTTGTGATATCTGTTCTATATCATCCGAAATAATATCAGGAATAATACTTAGAAACTAATATCCACCAAACATTTAGATGAAAGTCCCATATCATTATTATTATCATAATAATAAAGATGACATTTGCAATGACTAATTAGGATGGAAGAACATATGCACATATCAAATCACACTATTAACACTTCAATTCATCTCAATTCTCAAAGAATCAAATCTTTCATTAACAAACATGCCAAAATGGTATACCATGATTGATCATGAGACCTTTTCCTCCATAAGCGAAACAATAATAAACATCAGGAAAATATTGTCAATGATATTTTGCAATAAAGTTTTAGAGTCTCAATATATTTCATATAACAAGTTTGAAACATGAGTTAAAGGTAATAAAATCATTTTGTAAAAGATCTAAGTAAAATAAAAAAAAGAGATTTCAATAGATCAATGAGTTACATTAATTTTATGGTTGTGAGGATTTAGGAGTATCTCATAGAAATACAAAACAAAATGCAATATATATATATATATATATATATATATATATATATATATATATATATATATATATATATATATGTTTCTTACCTCGGGATTTTAAAGCAGAGCTTCCTTCACCAATCGTTTTCTTACATAGGTTTTTTTCTCATGTCTTCTTTCACTGTTCTCTCGTGAGTTTTGTGAATTCTCAGACACTCTATTTGTAGAGTATTCATTATTCATTTGTAATTACATAGTTGTAATTCAATTGATTAATACGAATCTAGTTTGGATTTGATTATAAAGATATAAGTACTAAGATGTGATGTGTCTATGATAAATAGTAATTAATGGGGCCTACATATTCGTCCTTATCTACAACATTGATAGTAAAAAGATATTTATCTAGACTTATCTTAGTCTTCCTTAGAAATAGTCCTTATCCCTTTGGTTAAACCTATTCCATCATGGTGAATTCTAATAATCCTTCGTAATAGGAAAAACTTACTCATTGATTCGTCAAATAGTCTGCATTGGTTACCTTATTTCGTCCAATACTCTATCCTAGTTTGCATCATCTAATGTCTCTTAGTGTAAATTATTAGTAAAATAAACACAAAAATTATTGAATAGCTAAACTATGGATAAACTTCCATTTAATAAATTCTTCCTCTTATGCATCCAATATCATTCAACCTTTCATTTTAACATCTAACTTTAGTATCGTCTAGTGACTTATTAGAATCATCTACCTGAGTAGAAATTGATCCTTTACCTAAATCACTAAACATCATTTGTATAATCTTCTGTCCTCAATTTCTTGTATAGTCTAGTATCTAAAATCATACCTTGGATAGTAGAAATTAACCATCCATTTCTCCTTTGATGGACTAGTAATCCCTCTTTGCTTTTGATTTCATCTAGTAATGTATACCTCAATCTTTTATTTGATATATCCTTCTTAATATAAGGTTTAACTCTTAAATCTTCAAATTTTATATCAAGAATGGTATCAAATGATATAATTTGACGATGTTAAATAATTTATATAAGTAATTTTATATTTTGCTTCAGAATTTGGGATGTTACAACAACAACCAATAATTTTGCACCAAAGCCTAAATTCGTTATAGTTGGATTCCAATTTGTTTGACTTAAGACCGTAAAAGACCAACTTCAATTCTCTATAATCCTACAAAAACAATATTCAATCTGGTAGTACATAGAACTCCTAACAATGTGATCAACATACCTTGATAAAATGGATGTATCTATTGGTCCACTAGAAATCCTTCTTGACCAAGAGGTCTTCCTATAGGTGTATCCACTACATCAACACCACCAACATCAATAGTTAGAACGTGATCTGTCATACAAATCGAAGCCATAGGTCTCTATGTATCATTGGTTCGAAAGGTATCACCTTTTTGTCCTAATCATATGCGCCAAAATAAAAATAATCCATATATTTTTCCACAAAATTATAAGCTATATCGGACAAGGTATTTTTCATAAATGAATTACATTTATGGATTTTGAAATGCATTTCACACAATTTATAATGTAATTCATTTATAAAAATAATTTATGAATGGTGCAACCTAAAATGTATTCTCAAATATGAAAATATATTCTAGATTTCACAATGGAGAAAATTTTAATTCTCTAAATGCTTACGGATTACTTGTAATAACTTTCTAGATTGTATAATATGAGAAATTCATGGATTAAACAATACAGAGAACCCGCAAAGGAAGCAAAATTTAACCGAAACTAACCTGATTGTTGGAGGACCTTCCTAGAAGAATACCAACGATGATAATGAAGGAGATGACATTGTGGTATATGGCAGTTTTTTTAGGAGACCCACATGAGAATCGTGGACATTGGAGAATGATAATTGTGTGCTGGGAAGTGGTAGTGGAGAGCGATAATAATAGTTGTTATACTACTAACAACTATTAGCAGATAAATTTAGTTTGTTAGTATGAACTCCGATTGGTTTTGGCATAAAGATTAGAACTCACTTTTACTGAATGTAATGTATATGTAATTGAAATATATAAAGGGTGTGTAGTTTAAAAGTTCTATTACTTGCCATATTATGGGACCCCCTTCCCTCTGGTCCCTTCTATTGTTATTTATCTTTGTCTGGTGCTACAATTTTCCATTTGATTATCCTCTTCATCAATTGTTAATCTCAATGCTGGCATATGAAAAATATAGCATCTAAACTTACCTGTATCGTTGAGTATTTAAGCATTTGGAGGCATATCAACTTAATGACTGTATATCATGCTAATATCTTCCTCTGCTAGTTTTGCAGGTTTAAACATCTGCAAACCAATTGGGCTGTTAGTAGTACTGATAAAAATGTCGGAAGGAACTAGTTTGGTCCTGGAATCATCTGAAAATGGCACGGATTTGTCTCAGGATGACATTGACACCATTGAGGAAACAGCAGAGGAAACAATTTTGTCAAGACAAACTTCTGTCAACCTTGTTCCTTTTATTGGTCAAAGATTTGTATCTCAAGAAGCAGCTTATGAATTTTATTGCAGTTTTGCTAAACAATGTGGCTTTTCAATTAGACGACACCGAACTCGAGGGAAAGATGGGGTTGGAAGGGGAGTTACAAGGAGGGACTTCACTTGCCATCGTGGTGGTTTTCCTCAGATTAAACCTTCTGATGACGGAAAGGTGCAAAGGAACCGCAAATCATCTCGCTGTGGTTGCCAAGCATACATGCGCATTGTGAAAAGGGCAGATTTTGATGTCCCTGAATGGCGTGTTACTGGTTTTAGGAACATACACAATCATGAGTTACTAAAATCCAATGAGGTGCGCCTTCTTCCGGCGTATTGTCCGATATCTCCTGATGACAAGGGTCGTATATGCATGTTTGCTAAAGCTGGAATGTCAGTAAGGCAGATGTTAAGATTGATGGAGCTTGAGAAAGGTGTCAAGCTTGGTTGTCTTCCTTTTACAGAGATAGATGTAAGAAACCTGTTGCAGTCTTTCAGAAATGTGGACAGAGATAATGATGCCATTGATTTAATTGCTATGTGCAAGAGGTTAAAGGATGAAAACCACAACTTCAAATATGAATTCAAAATAGATAGTAATAACAGGCTTGAACATATTGCGTGGTCCTATAGTTCATCCATTCAATCGTATGAGGCTTTTGGCGATGCTGTAGTTTTTGATACCACCTACCGAGTGGATGCTTATGACATGCTGTTGGGATTTTGGCTTGGTGTGGACAATAATGGCATGACTTGTTTCTTTAGTTGCGCACTTCTACGGGATGAAAACATACAATCTTTCTCATGGGCTATTAAGGCAAGAACCTTGTGATATTCTAACTTGATAATCTTGTATTCGATTTCTTGATTGCCTGCTATCTAGTGTAGGTTTAAGTTACTCTGCCAAAATCTACAATTTGGAAGCTTGTGATGATGTTTTTGCTAAATAAAATCTGAGAGCAAATTTAACTGTATAAATATAAATTAGTAAGAGCATCTGATAAATAATAGGGTTTGGATAACATGTGAGCACAAGTTAAGAATTAAACATAGCATTAATTATTGTCAGTGAATTACCCTAATTACTTGAAGAATAAAGAATCAAGTGTTGTTTGTAAGGACCTTACAATGTGCCCTAATAACTCCTGTAAACAGTAATGTTAAAGCAGCAAAATCTTTTACATAGTTTTTCTTTTCGATGTCTGATTCTTTGATGGGCATATTTCTTTTTCTTGATAGTAGAATAACGATGACAATCCATTGACTGATACTTTTATGCAAATTTTTATGCAGCAAATTTCCTTTATATGATATTTATGAGATCTGTTTCATTTGAGTTTATTTTTTAACTTAATAATCACTATATAGGCTTTCCTGGGGTTCATGAAAGGAAAGGCTCCACAAACAATATTGACGGATCACAACACTTGGCTGAAAGAAGCTATTGCAATTGAATTGCCAGAAACTAAACATGCCTTTTGTATATGGCATATTCTTTCTAAGTTCTCTGATTGGTTTTCTTTACTTCTTGGATCACAATATGATGAGTGGAAAGCTGAGTTCCACCGGCTCTACAATTTGGAACTGGTGGAAGATTTTGAAGAAAGCTGGCGGCAAATGGTTGACAAATTTGGACTCCACACAAATAAACATATAATTAGTCTGTATTCATTGAGGACATTTTGGGCATTACCATTCTTGAGGCGCTACTTCTTTGCAGGATTGACCAGTACATGTCAGTCTGAGTCTATCAATGCTTTCATCCAACGTTTCTTGAGTGCCCAATCTCAACTAGACCGCTTTGTGGAGCAAGTATGTGATATATAATATGTTTCCCTTGATTTTATTTATTGATATGCTATGCCCTATTTAAATATCACTTTTTGCAGGTGGCTGATATTGTTGATTTTAATGACCGAGCCGGAGCGAAACAAAAGATGCAAAGGAAATTGCAGAAAGCTTGCCTCAAAACTGGTTCACCTATTGAATCCCATGCTGCCACTGTACTTACTCCTTATGCCTTAAATAAACTTCAGGAAGAGCTAGTTTTGGCGCCACAATATGCATCCTTCCTGGTTGATGAAGGTTGCTTCCAGGTCAGACACCATTCTCAGTCAGACGGAGGGTACAAAGTATTTTGGGTTCCTTGTCAAGAGCACATCAGCTGCAGCTGCCATCTGTTTGAGTTTGCAGGCATCTTATGTAGACATGTGCTACGTGTCCTGTCAACTAATAACTGTTTTCATGTCCCTGATCAATATTTACCTGGGCGATGGCGAAGCATCAATTCATCTTCTGTTAACCGCTTCCGGGGTACCACTAGTAGGGATCAGCCTGAAAGGATGCAACTTTTGGACTCCATGGTTTCCACATTTTTAGTGGAATCCATGGAAACTGAGGAACGTCTGGAAGTTGCTTGTGAGCAAATTTCCATGGTGCTATCACGCATCAAAACTCTTCCTAGGTCTCCACATGGGGTGAATGACATTGCATTTAGTTATCCATCAGATTCATTAATCCTCCCAGAGGTAGAAGATACTGATGGAATGATTCCCGGCTTTACAATCACAAATCCCCATGATTCTATCACTACAGGAAAGCTCAAGGAAAGAAGGGCTAGAGATGGAGTCGATCTCACAAGAAAGCGCAGACAATTTTCTGCACCAATGTGTGCTCAATATGGACATGATGCATCTGATTGCTCAATAATGGCGACTGACAATATGAGTGGAGATGCATTAGGTTACTTGTAGAGTGGGTGGAAGTAGTATTCCTGTACAAAGTAAATGCATTTTTTGTGGGTGAGAGGGGGTACATAAATGCATTTTTTTTTTTATTTCAGATGCATGTAATACATATTTTTTATATTTTCCTCCGCTCCAGTGATACACATGTTGCCTCCCTCTTTTTACACGAGCAAATGTTTCGGTGCTTCTTGCACCACTGTATGAGCATGGGAATTTTGATGATACATAAATGGAAACCATGTCGGTCTAATTCTCAATCGAAAATCTAGGGTTTTTCCTTCACTTTCAATTCCGATTCCCTTGATCCTTGATTGTTCTCAGGGTTAGGGTCAAATGCTAGAACTGAGGTTCGTCACAACCATTACAAGGTGGCGGTGGACGCTGACGTGGGTCATAGGATGAGGGAGGATAACATGGTGGAGATCTAGAAGTGTAAGTGAGAACAGAGCCTCCAGAAGAAGCGCCGTGAAGGCCTTCAAGCTCAGCAACAGTTCCCCACTCCTCTTCAAACCTCCATTGTCGTTAAGAAGGTACTGCTGTTATCTGCATGGCACAGCAGGAAATTAGAATTCCACTGTGATCTGGGAAATTTCAGATTAATGTGCTTTAAACTGCGCGGTTGTGATCTGATTTGTTTGAGTGCGATTGGAGATTATAGGTTAGTTGGGAAAACGGTTATGTTATGATGGTTGCTTTTGTCTATTTGTTGGCTGCAGTTAGAAAGTCTTCCTGCGATGGTTGCTGGAGTGTGGTCAGATGATAACAGCCAGCACTTGGAAGCGCCCACGCAGTTTCGGAAGCTGCTTTCGATTGGTAACACGGAAATGCAACATGGACCTTCTCAAACTTCTGCAGGGGCAAACCACAGCCTCCATTTGAGCAGGTAAATTGTCTTTTTGTTTAATTGAAATCAAACCTGTAAGAGAACCTGTGCTAGCCTATAACTATGAATTTTTTTGTGGACAGGTCAGGGCAGCACTTCCAGCTCTTGAGCGATTGGTATTTTCCAATGATGAAGAGGTCTTAACAGATGGAACAAATGACAAAATCCAAGCTGTTATTGAGGCTGGTGTATGTGGCAGACTGGTGCAGCTCCTGATGTGAGTACTAAATCTATGATACCTGGTCCACCATTGCTCTATTGTTTCAATTAATTGTCTTGGCACTAAACTTGTGTGTTTGGGGAGAATAGAGTGAGAGGTTGGGAAGAGTGAACAATTTATACGATGATATTTGACTGTATACATTATCCACTATCCACTGAAGAATTCAGTTTTGCATGTCTCTTTTGGCTTTTAGCACTTTGACTTGCCACTGTGGCACCACCACTACTCACCTTGAATATAGGTTTTGCTTCCCCAACGCATCATTGCTGAGGGTTTCCTGATTTTGGTGTAACTCTTTTCATCAGACTATCATCAATCATGGTGCTCTCACATGCCTGTTGAGCCTGTTGACGAATAATCATAGGAAAAGCATAAAGAAAGAAGCTTCATTACTGCTGGAAACAGAGAACAGATACAGGGAAGCCAGTATATCCCAATTATTTTTTGCTTGATGTAAATCCTTTTAATCAAATAGACTATTGATATTTCTTTTTATAGTTTATCCTTTTCTTTAGCTTGATGATTGTTCGTTAATTTACTTTGATCCATTAATAATTAATTTAAAAATTTTAATCCATCCATGACTCATTTAATAAAAGCTATCCTTATTTTAAGAGTTAAATATTTTTGTAAATTACAATATTATCCCCCCTCTCGTCCACCTCTTCCAAATGCAGCATCAGCTGCTCTGAAAATATTTAACTATGTGAAAGTATAATGCCGTAAAACTATCTGACGAAACATGATGGGATTTATTTATTTTTCTATATTTTCACCTAATATTATTTTTCTTGCTTATCAATTATTTTTTTGGCCGGTATGAATATTTGATCCTTGAATTTTTTTTTAAATTATACAATTATTTTAATTGATATAGAATCAACTTATTTTATGTAATTATAGGTGACAGGTGAGCCTATCTAACTCACATGTGTTGAGCTAAAAGTGAGTTAACTTTTACATAAACCTGGATCACAACCGCTACTTTACAAATTCAAAATAAAATTTATATTTTGTTCTTTATAACTTTTTCTTAGTTCAATTTTGATAAGAATGTCATTTACTTGACTAATAAAGAGATATTATCAAAGTGACTATTTTTTTATTGATATTAATTATAATTTTTTGTTAATGCTAATAAAAGTTATTTTGTGATTAAAATTGTTAAAAGTTATTTTGTGATTAAAATTGTTAAAAGTTATTTTGTGATTAAAGTTGTTAGACTTTTTTTTTTAACTATTATTATTTTTTAGACTATATTTTACATATATAATAGTAGTCTGTTATGATTAATTTTTTTTTTCAATATTTAGAGTGATCTTTTTATCATAATCAAATACGTTACTTTTTTTAATAATTTGATAGAATTTAATTTTTATTATTAATTAAAAAGTTTTTAACCAACATTAATTTGGACTGTGCCTTTTTTTTTTTACTAATTGAGAAAATTTTTCAGTCAATATTAAGTAGGCAAAAAAAGTTCCAACCATCAACATCATAAAAAAAACATTGATTCATGTCAATATAAATAAGAAAATTAAAATTCACTACATTTATTTTTTTATAAAAAATTAGAAAATAAAACAATTTGAATAAGATGAATTCAAATTTAATATATTTAAAAATTATCAAATAGAAATTTATGTTATCCAACATGAGTTTTCTTTTATTTATTTTTTATTAATAAAACTAAAAATTATTCCTATTCTCCCCTTTTTTTTTTTTTCCTTTCATTTGTATTTTCTAAACCAAATATTTTGGTGCTTCCTCCCAACCAAAGAATTCCATAAATTAGAATGCATAATAAGACAACAAACAAGGTGGCTGGAATGACCACTTTAGCATTGCCATTTCAAAGATTCTTACCAAGGCAGTGGGTGCAAGTGCATAAAATAAACACTATTTTTTATATTATTTTATTTTGCATAAAAATAAATTTATTTTCAAATGATACATTATTGTCACGTCCTAACTTTTTTTACTTCTATTTTACCTATATTTTAATCTCTGTTTATTTTTTATTTACTTTTACTTTACATCTCTAACATATTCAGTATTTTTTTTGGGTGGTGGGATTAAAAAAAAAATACAATTTTCAAAACAAAACATGTTCATTTAAAATGAACTGAAATATTTTTTAACTCAATTTCAAAACAATTTTATACTCATTTTCAAAATAAATAAAAAGTTGTGACGTAGTTTTAGCTTAAACAAATATTAACAATTTTTCTTGTCATTGTTTCACTATTATTGTTATCAATATTTAGTCATTGATCTAGCGATATTATTATTATTATTATTATTGTCGCTTCTCATAAGCGATACAATTACACAAAGACAGAATTTTAAATTGATTTCACAAAATAGAAAATATAAAAATTTTGAAACAAAAAAGTAAAAATAATTTGTCAAAACTTCACTCTAAACTATACACACAGACTTAGTTACTCCCTCATTTTTTTAAATGTTATATTTTTAAGACTTTTTTTATTTTTATTTAACTACCATCCATAAAATTTAAGATGATATTAATTACAATTAATTAGTTTACACTCATGTATTCATTATAATATAGGAATAAAAAAGATAAAAGAAAAAATGTTATAAACATTTTATTAAAGTAAGAAAATATTGAATTTATTAATTTTTCAAAAAAAAAAAACTTAATCAATACTTCAAAAGAATAAAGAGTGTAATTCTTATTTGGGTATTGGTCATATCCCTATTTTTTTAAGGGGTACACATTTGGTAAAAAAGAAAAAAGTCTTTATGGTAAAGTATGCTGAATTGCAAGTGGAGCACATGTCCCTCATGAGAGTTCAAGAGTCACATGTATACTATATAAGAAAACTTCAATTTGTTCTTTAATAAAAAAATAGAAAACCAAAAGGTCGTTACTAATTTAAAATTAACATATTGTATACAAAATTAAAAATTAAAGTTTTTAATATTAGATTTTATTCATGTTTGACAAATTTTACAGATTAGGCAATTGTAACTTATATCTAAAGGCTAACGAACTAATTAACTAAATTAAAAGTATTTGGTATATGTATTTATTAACTAACATAAAAAATTATACTTGATCACATATAAAAAATTTAACAGTTATGCACAATAAAAAATATTTTTTATTTTTATTTATTTTAAATAATTTACCATATTGGACAATATTTTTTTAGTTATCGTTTGAACAGATTTCTATAAAATAAAATAAAATATTATAAATTATTCTTGTCTAAAAAACAATATTTTATGAATTTATTTTGAAATGAATAATTGGCTAAATGGAATAAGTATTAGGAAATGTTTTAATACATTTGATCTCGAATAAGATTTGATTTCCAATCTTATTCAATTTAGCCAATTATTGATTTCAAAATCAATAAATATTTTATATATTTGTTGTGTTTGATGATTTTGTTTCATTTTATACAACATAATTTAACTAAATAAATTTATATTCTTTGAAATTAATTATGTGTAACTTTAATAATTGAATAATCTTTTAAATAATATACTTCTGAGCTATTACTTTCATTTATTATTTTAACTTTCAACAGTCAAAATTTTTTTAATAAAATATTTAAATAAACCTTAGAGTCGAAGGATGAAACAGAAGGTTTAATAATACAATTGTTCTTAAAAAAAAAAAGTTTTAGTAAAATATGATATTGAATTCAAAATGATTAGACCTATTATATATAGTTTTGTAGTTTTTTTATTGGTCCATTATAAGTTATTACATATTATAATTGATTAATATATTAAAGATAAAATATATTAAAAACTTTCTAAATAAAAATCATGTTAATTGGACTAGATAGTAATTTAGTACTAAGAAAACTGAACTTCTCTAGGGATTAGATAGTAATTTAAGTTTTAGGGTTTCTATTGACAAAGTCATAGGTATATATTGAAAAGAAGTGCTACAGAAACGCACACACCGCATCGTTTGGAGCAACACTGATCATGTAAGTCGATCGATCCGATGTATTAGGTTTTCTCAGATCATCTAATCTTATTTAATGTAAATTTGTTATTTGTCATTTTGATTCAATTCTATATGCGTTCTTCTCGATCTCTTTGAATGTTATTAGGTATAAGTTATTCCTTTAGTTATTTGTTCGTTTATTAGATCTAAGCTATTTCGTTTCCTCCGTTATTAGATCTGAGTTATACAAGTCCTTTTTTGTTTGATAGGTACTCGGTTTTTTGTTTCTTCTCTGTTTTTGTTTGATGGGTATAGTTTTTTTTTTGTTGTGTATTCTATACAAGCAGGATACAGAACATACATTGGGAAACACAATAGAAAATTTAATTTTTGTATGATTTAGAATAGAGTGTTGGTGGGATTTTATCTTTTACAGGGAGAGGTTAAGGAGGGCTTTTACCAATGGAGAGGGATGGTAGGCAAATATGAAACCCTTTGTTTGGTATGCAGTTATGTGATACTTTGGAGGGACGCAATTCCTATTAGTTTTAGTGATCTAAGTGAAGAAGTAGGCGAATTTGTAGAGTTGACACACTGAGATCTTGGAAATGGATTGTAACATAATGGTTACAGAATCCAAATAAATATTGTGGGTTTTCTGATATTTGTTTTACATAGAGTATTGATGTGGAGGTGAATAAACAAAGGCTGAAATAATATGGGGTTGTTTTTGTTATGGTTCTTGCTTGGTTTGATAAATCACGGAAGCTTTGCAAGCGTAGAATGTGGATGTTATGGAATATGGAATCTGTAGTTGACAACTCAGAGTTGTTGTGAATCATAAGTTGCATTTTTTATTCATCATTAATGTATTTTTCGTGAGTTATATGTTGCCACATGTACAATTTTGCATATGATGCATAATGCATGTTTTATGTTATAGTGGATTTGATGTAATATCTGTAGAAACTGTTTTCGTAATTCTTGTTCTTGCATTTCATACATACCTTGTATGTCGAGTTTGTGCTACTAGCTTTTTTGATAACAAACTCAACTTTGCCTATAAAAGAATAAAGGGAACACAATAGGTTTAAAGTACTAAACCATTACATCATGTACCATTAAGTTTGTGTTTATGAATGTATGCTTAATGTGTGCATTTAGTGTAGAGATTTCTCATTTTTTTCTGGTAAGTTTTAGTAGTTCTTATTGTCTTCTATTTTTATTTGTTCTTTAATATGAAACAATTGTTGTCAGTTCTTCTGGGCATTTTGCCATTATTATAATACAAAACCTTTTTATTTTCTGATCATAGATAATGGATTTAATTTTGTAGAGGAAGTGCCATAGTTTGAAAACATTCAAAAGGTAGAAAAATATTTAAATCTGCAACACACCCCTACATCTTAATTCCATACACACAAAAATACTAGAAAGAATATCAACTCAATTTTGCTGAATAATCCAGAGGAATTGCTGCTCAAACAAGAAACACTGAGAAGCATATACTTCCAATCTAACAAGGAACAATATGAGCATTAACCATAGCACCACCAACCAGAATCTTGCTAACCTATAGAGCCCTCCCTCCAAAACCTATCAATCTTCATCAATTCTTCCTGTGACTTGGTGTGAGCCTGACATATTGTATACTTGTGTTTTGCATTTCCTCTACTGCCCAATGAAGCTTCATCCCTTCTCTACTCTGCTACTAAAAGTATTGTACATGGTTTTCTTCACCAAGTTATAACATATGGCCATTACATTGACATATTCAGCTAGTCAGAAATATACATCAGACATGAACTTTATGCCTCTGGTCCAGCTGTATAATACAATAACTATGTGAAAGCTTTTAACTTATTACGACAATATACGAGTTAAACTATAAAACCAAGAAATATGGTTTTGGTTTGTAATTGGTTCGCTCGAGTTTTTTTTGTTAGTGATCTCATTGAAATGTTGTATTGTGTGTATCTTTATTTGAAGTCATTCAATAATTTTTCTTGGAATTTACCAAAATTTTGTTATTTCTATTTTAGTGTAACCAAAGTGAAGGAAAAAATTCCTCAAGTTGGAGCATGGGCCTGCTATCTCATGTTAGGTCCACAGTTGTGGGGAAATGTTGCAAAGGAAACTTTGGCATGTCAAGGTTCTTGCAATCGAACGATTATCAACGCAAGTTGATTTTATCCAGTGGTAAAGAGTCATACTATGAACATTTTACCAAGAGGTCTTACTCATCTCCCAATATGACACCTGGAACTGAGAGTATGACTGCAAGTACTAGAATGAAGATGCCAAATATGGGGAGTGAAGGATTTGCCTGTTCATCTTATTTATCAACTGTCAACAGAAATTCAAGACTGATTCATTTCAGCAGTTGCATCAAAACCCCTGTGAAACCTGAACAGACTGTTCCAAAAACTGCAATCCAAAAGGTGGCTACTGAGATGGCGAAGATGCCAAGTGTTCTAAGGTTTGTGTTCTTTCGTTACCATTTAAATGTTAATATCTATGTTACATATGATTATAATAGATTGGTGTGATATGCAACATCCATTTTGCCATTTAAAAGAAAGACAATGAGAGATTTAGAATGGAAATGACTGTCTAATTGTTTGTCATAACAAAGTGCAAGAAGAGATGTAAGGTGAGGATTTGGTTAAGCTAAATTTTTATAAACCTAGGATACTTTTTTATGGATAGAGATAATAGTACAACGCAAACGGTTGAGTTATGAAATTTTTTACTGAAATGTTCGACTGTAATAGTATTTAGGGAAATATACAGGCTGATTTTAACTTCGTATTCTTGAAATCTCACATTATGTTTGTCTCTCCTCACGTGAGTATTGTGGAATTGTATTCGTTTCTAGTGAGTGAAATTAGAAGTGTCCAAGGTATTGATGAAAAGAAAGATGTCTTGGTGTCCATTTCTTGTTCTCCACGTCCTTGAAATTCAATTCTTAAATGGTATATAACCTAAGATAGATTACAAAAATAATGCTTATCTTGATATAATGATTAATACTTGTACTTTTTTAGCATAAACGATTGATCATTTCCATTAATAAAATATTCCAATTGTTGGTTTTATTATGAATAGATATATCGGTGCAGCCATCCCTTCGTTTGCTTATTGTGATGCACCAGAACCATGGCAACTAGGATTTCAAGATGCAGCAACACCAATAATGCAAGGAATAATGGACTTACATCACGACATCTTTTTCTTCCTTGTTCAGATTGCGGTTTTTGTATTATGGGTCCTGTCTCGTGCTTTATGGTGTTTCAGGTCTAAAATTAGTCCAATCCCACAAAGGATTGTTCATGGAACCACAATTGAGATTCTTTGGACCATATTTCCCAGTATCATCCTCATGTTCATCGCTATACCATCATTCACTTTGTTATACTCAATGGACGATGTTGTAGTTGATCCAGCCATTACTATCAAAGCTATTGGGCATCAGTGGTATTGGAGTTATGAGTATTCAGACTATAACAATTCGGATGAGCAGTCACTTGCTTTTGACAGTTATATGGTTCCAGAAGATGATCTAGAATTGGGTCAACTGCGTTTATTAGAGGTTGACAATAGAGTGGTTGTACCAGCCAAGACTCATCTTCGTGTTCTTATAACATCAGCTGATGTACTTCATAGCTGGGCAGTGCCTTCCTTGGGTGTGAAATGTGATGCAGTACCTGGTCGTTTGAATCAGATCTCTACTTTTATACAACGAGAAGGGGTTTATTATGGTCAGTGCAGTGAAATTTGTGGAACCAATCATGCATTTATGCCTATAGTTGTTGAAGCAGTTTCTACTAAAGATTATGGTTCCTGGGTTTCCAGCCAAGTCCAATAATCCCAACAGGTTGGGGGTGGTGGAGACAATGACGACATTGACGTGGTGAAGGAAGTAGCAGTGACAAGAATTGCTGATGGTTGGTCAAATAAGATAAATAAAATTAGGTATTTTCAATGAGTATTTCGTATTTGAACCAAGGAGTTGTCTCAGCACAATTAACTTTTTGTCACTGTCTATTTTCACTTTATTTGTGTGTCATATTTTATTTCTTAAAATAAAACCTGAAACAGTTGTATTTTTGTTATGGATGTGCCATACTTTTTTTTTTTATAAATCAAATTGATACATAATTATTTGTCGGGACGTTTGTGGTGTGGTTTTATCTGATTTTGGATTAAAATTTTATCCAAATCAATAGAAATGTGTATAGCAGAATTTGATTTGGTTGAAATTAGTTATGAAATACAATTTAAATTAAATTTCCTAGCAAGTTTTTTGTATTGATGGATAAATTTCTTAATTTCAAGTTTTTATTTATGGATAAATTATTTCAATCGCATCAATGGTATGTTTTTTGAAACTTGACCTGGGGTAAATAATTGAAATGTTTGAAGGATATGAAATAATGAAGCACATTGTGGATGGTTAAGTATACGTATTTTTGTGGTGTTAATCACTACATGGAGTTTAGTAGCAAAATATTTGTTCTCTTTTAAAATTCTGGAGGAAGTAGATAATGAATTTCATACATTCACCTTCACATATTTCATAAGATTTAAATAACATGAGTTTTGAGATGTTATCTTAACTCATTTTTTTTTATACATTTACGATTTTTTTCTAAGTTATATTAATTTTTTCAAGTTGACTTTTTTCTAGTTTAAAAGATAAGACATCATATATAATTTCAATTAACCTTAAGAGCTAGTTTAATTATTTATTACGCAAAAAATGAAAGAAAACAGGCATTTAGCTTTTAATTTTGACAACTAAACATTTGTTTAAAACTTTCCTGTCGTTTTATACCAATTTTGTTATTAACTAATAAAAATTTGATATAGACAACTTTATCTAATTTTGCTTCAAGGATTTGCTTCATAGATGACATAAGACAATTACATAATAAATCGACAATATAATAAAATAGAATTATAACAATCACAATCAAATCATGTTATTAACATTTGTTTTCGATGTTCATTACCCTCCAACAATCACATACTATATATCATACTCTCTATATGTAAGTATCTATATATAACATATTTTCCTTTCTCTATTATATAAGATGATGATTCACAATACTACACAATTCCTTTATGGTCTATGTTAAGAGTTAGAACTTTGAACAACTATAAAATGAAAGGAAAAAAACCTTAATGCAAATCTATTTTAGTAAGCATCCTATGGTTAGACTTCTCAATGCCAAACCCTATTTAGTACTTAAATAATTTCATTAAATAAAATAAACAACTACAACTTGTTATTTTTTATTTTATAAAAAATGTTATATTGTATACTCTCCAATTATTTTTGACTTGGATAATGTTTAATGAAACTTTAGTAAATAGATGAGCCTGGTTCATTTTCTTTCATTTCTTAAGTAACAATGTAATAATATGGTATCGAAATTTTGTTTGTTCTTGGATATCATAATTATAAAATTTATGAAAATTGTGAATTACTATTCCTAAGAATAATTAAGCTCGATTTGGATGGAGAAAATATTGTTATTAATTTTTACATCCCCTTTTTAGAAATCAAATAGCGGTTATTGATTTTAATTAAAATCTTTGAATTCATTACTACATTAAATGACTTAATAAGAGCCTGGATAAAATTGATTGAAATTAAAATTCTCATCTCTTTCATGAAAATGTTTTTTTTACTGAAAAATAAAAAATCCTGAAAAGCATTGATTTAGGAGAATGTTAATTCAAAAGCAAAACCAAACATGATAACCAAGTTTTCCAAGTTCAAATTCCTGAAAAAAATATTTCAATGAGGTAAAAGCAACTCTATGATTAGATGTACCGCGTTTAAAATTTAAATTTTTCTAAAACAAAATAAGGAGCAAAACTTTTTTCAAAATTTCCAATAAAAAGTAAAATATAGATATTCACCTTTTACAGAAAAAGAAAAAGGATTAAAAAAGTATTATTATTAAAAGGAAAACAGAAAAAAAAAATTTTTGCTCTCGTTGAGAGTCGAACTCAAGACCTCCCGCTTACTAAACGGGTGCTCTAACCAACTGAGCTACGAGAGCTTTGCTTGTTAGGAAATAACTATCAGCTTTTTTATATTTTTAAAATAATTCAAACTTTGAATTTTTTTTAAAATAATTGGAGTTATTATTAACTGTAATAATTAAAATGTTATAAAAAAATTTAAATCATTTTTATATATCGAGATATTAAAAAAATATTTATAAAAAAAATAAAATATATATATATATATATATATATATATATATATATAAAAGTAATTACATTTAGAAGTAACTGTTTTGTAATTTTTGAAAAAAAAAATGTATAACTAAAATACTTTTGATTATATATTTTTAAGATATATTGATATAGATAATGATGATATAATGATATAAATAAACCCAAAACACAACAACTTAGTCTCTCTTCTTGCCGGTGCCACAAACCTTCTCTCTCTGTCTCTCTCTCTCTCTCTCTCTCTCCGACGTACATTTGTTGTGTGGTTTTTTTGATATTAGGGTTTGATGGACTCTTCCGATTCGTGGGTTTCCACGCGCATCTCCTCCTCTTCACGCCGCTATCATTCTCGATCTGGTCTCGCACTGTCTCCACTCCCTTTATTCTGTTGTTTCAATTTCAAAAAGGGTTTATTATTGGATCCAAAAGTTACGGTATGACGAATCGTAATAGCGAAAAATTGCAATTGTTGTTGCAGATCTGTACATGGAGGAGAGTGAAGGGAACGATGATTTCAGAGCGGAGTACCTCTGCCCTTTCTGCGCCGAGGATTACGACGTCGTTTCCCTCTGTTGCCACATTGACGATCACCATCCTATACAAGCCAAAAGCGGGGTCCGTTTCCCCTTTCTTCTTTCCAATTTCCAATTACCGATTACCGACACAACCTCTTCACTTAATATCAGGGTTTAAAACTTATTTTTTAATCCTTCTAGTAAAAAAAATTATTTATTCCATATTCTTTTTTAACCTCAATATATGCCTCTTTGATACCTTTTAGTTGTAGTTATAGGAACTTAAATCATTAAAAACGTATATTCAGAGTGTTTATAGAGATTAAGTTGAGATGTTTTCAGTGTTGTCACTATGTAATATGTAATATTTACGAGTATAAAGTTGAAAGGAGTGATTAAACACGATGTGAATCAGTGATTATAGTAAAAGATAAATAAATTATGTATTTTTATTACTACTATCGATTTCTTCTAGTGCTTCAATGTGGATAAGGGAGTAAGTTTGTGGATGGGAACACAACAGCAATATTGGTTCTGTTATGTTCTGTGCTCACATTACAGTTTTTTAAGTCTATTTCTTGTTTTTTTGCGTGCTAACTTGTGTTTCTTAATTGTTACTTGGTGCTTGTGTCTTCAGGTGTGTCCTGTTTGTGGGAAGAAGGTGGGAGTGAATCTCGTTGGACATCTTACCGCGCAACATGGGAGCTTCTTGAGGATATCCTTTTTGCAATTTGGTTTGTTTCTTATGTTTTTTTTTTATCATGGTTTTTCTATTTCTTTTAACTTCAGTTATTTGACAATTTTAAGTTGACAGTTCAGTTGTTTGATTCTCGTGACGTTCGGAAACTGTTGCACATGTATAATAGAAGAAACAGGAAGTGAAATGAATAACTTTTTTTTTTTTTTTCTGAAAAGTTAAAAGTAACTTACGGACTTTAACTTTTGGAAATATAGGATTTGGTAATTTTGAAAAGGTTGACATCCATACATTGATTTTAACTTAGGAAGGAAGCTTTGTTCATTTTATTTTCAATTTTTCTTCTTCCATAAAAATTTAAACTAGGTCAAAATTTGTTGATAGATAAAATTTCAATATGCATGCGTATTGCCATTAAAAAAGGAAAAGAAAAGAAAAAGGAACCTGTAAAATGTCGTGTGAAGAGTTTTCATGTGTCTGCCCAACATGTGAAGAGGTCAAATGTTTCCATAACCAGAACATACGTGCAGCGTAAAAGGAGGGTCAGGAAAGGAGGCTCTAGTTCACCAATTTCGATGTTAAGGAGAGAGTTACGAGAGGGAGCCTTGCAGTCACTTCTTGGAGGTTCTTCATTCATAGCTTCCTCCAATTCTGAGCCTGATCCTCTGTTATCATCTTTTATGTTCAGCCCACTTGTTGCTGATGAGTCTTCAACTGCAACACCTCCTGCTTCCATCCAAGGTGCCCTTGTAAAAGAAAGCTCAAAAGATTATTTCTCGGAAAGGTAGGAATTTGATACCGCTGTCTTATTATGTTTTGCTATGCTTGAAAAGTTAATGAAAATATTTACGTTGTTTATATAATATTTATAGTATTGGATGCATGTAGTCTTATGCTCTGTATGTAGTTAAATTTGTGACCATATTCCTTTTTGAAACTAACTGATGAAACAAGAAACGGTTTCTTGCATTCAGGTATTCATGAATTGGAACCATTAAATGAATGATCAGATAGCTCACATTTCGAATACGTATTTTAAGTTAGATTTATGGAGATATAATGAGTAGTTCGATCTGCATTCAATGGTTGTGATTAGTGGAGTCACTTGAACTGTTGTATGATCATTTGAGCATCGGTGTCACACTGCTACAAAACCTTTTCATTCATTTTGCGATTCACGACTATTCCAAAACTTCTAGTCTGACAATTTTGTGTGGTTACAGAAAACCTAAACAGTTACAGCTGTCAGAAGAGGATAAAGTAGAGAACGCTCGGAGGTTTGAATTTGTGCAAGGGCTTCTGTTGTCCACCATTCTTGATGATAAATTATGACTGCATTTGTAGCTCGTATGCCATTATTGTATTAGGAGCTGGAGCTGTAAGCACGAGAGAGAGAGAAAAAGAGAGAGAAATTCAGAACGATACGAAGTGGCAGTAGCTACACTGGATATATATATATATATATATATATATATATATATATATATATATATATATATATATATATATATATATATATATATATGTATTGTGTCTATAGTTATGTTCATAAATGCAACCTTTTTTTGTGTTCCTGCTTATCTTCAATGTTAGTTCCGAATAACCATTGGGAATAAAATTCGTTTCACTAGCACGGCAACATTGGGGCAGTATAATTTATAATTGTAGACCCCGTTCGTGTTTAAGGGTTTGTCTCTTGAGATTTTTATAGATCATAAAAGGCAGGGTTAATAATTTTAGCAATTTTTCCACGCCAATTGGTTGAATTTTCTGATAGGTTATCTGGACCAAAGATAAGATAGTTATTACTTGAATGTTTCAGAATATCTGTTGTTTTCATGGCATAATGGGTACGCCAGATATTAAGATGCTTTTGTTTACAGAAGAGGGTAACAAAAGTCTGTACAAAACTAGACAGAGTGCCAATTGAAAAGCGTATTGACTACACCTTTCAACCTATTCTTCATTATCAGGTAAATCACGGGAAATAAGCAAAAACTGTTGGTTAGAAAGCCTCACCTCCTCTGAAAACAGAAGAGCAGAACATACTTTCCAAGGTGTTAATAGTTAATCGTTTACTTCTTAACGAAACTCTTTCAGAGCCATGTTAGCTTGCATCTGACAAGTTAGGCTGCTTCCAACTGCCATGAACACTCTTTGCCCCTCTTTTGTGACAGTAGACAGAGTTGCTATCACTACTTGTCTCTGGCTGATTCGGAGGCAATCTCCTGACTAAGCTCCTACGATGAACAGAAATGAGAATGAACACATTAATAGGTAAAAAAAATGCAGTATGCTACGTTTTGTCATTCAGCCAAAGTGGTAAACTAGGAGATAGGTGTCTATCATCTGTAAGCTAATGAAACAGTCTTCTCATTGTCAGACCCTATTGGTTCATGATGATGAGCTTTTAGAAGCAATAAGGAAATAGAATTTGCACCCTTATTAAACCCTCGTTATCCAACTAAACAATATTATACAATCACATTTTTGTTCATTCCACTCTCATCCTTGATTATCATTCTAATAAATTTATCACCGAGTAGAATAAAATAATTTTAGAAAATAGTTTTAAAAATGAATAAGTGAAATTAAGAAGTGTTGTTTAGTTGAGGTTTTAATTCTTTTTTTTTTATTCTCTTAAACGTAGTTTTCCTTTATTTTATATAGTTAAATGCATCTAGTTCAACTAGTTGTTATAAGCCTTTTGATATATGTATGGATAAAAAGAAAAACAAAGATTTAAGATTTTTTTTTAAACAAAATACCATTAAATCATGTTAATTAATTTTTTTATTTACTGTGAATATTTTTTTTTCTTATAATCATAACTGAAAAACGTATAACGGAAAAAATTATATCTATATGATCTTAACATGCCATAGACACACATTATATATTCTATTTTTATCACATCACTAATTACTTTTATCACTTGTACTCTTATGTTTTCTTAAGAATTTACCGTGTCACTATATTCATTTAATGTGAGAATATGACTTTTTTTTCTTAAAAGAAGGAATGAATTTGTCTATTTATCTTTCATTATGAGTTCTTTTTATAAAGATACTTATTGTACTTATTTTAAGAGATTTGAAATGAATAGAAATTTTATAAAAGAAAAAAAATCTTTATATTAATATCTCGAGATGTTTCTTCTTTGTTTATTTTAGAGTGACGCTTTATAACTTATTCTTGATGACGCATTAGGGTTCATTAAAGAAAAGTGAAAAATTTCTTATATTGTGAGTTAAGTCATAAGTGGCGATTCATCATCTTGCTTATCTCTTAAATTTGAGTGGTACAAGATTTTTTCCAATTCCTAGCATTGATTTTTATTTTGTAAACAAGTGACGAATCACTATCTTACTTATCTTATGAATTTGGATGAGATAAAATATTGTTCTAATTCCTAGAATTATATTTATTTCTTGCAATCTTTTTCTTATTAGTTCATTTTTGAGTTTTTCACAAAGATCACCTTCCTCTAAAAACTATTCTTAAAGTTAGAGTGAATCGATCCTACCACTCAAACCTTTCCTATATTACCGTTTCCTATACTTTCCTTTCGTTTTGCAAATCGGGATTCCGCATCACTTTGACAAATGAATCAACCACTTAATTTTTTCCAAATATTTTCTTGCCACCAAAAACTATGCCTATAGAGGAGAGACCCCACCAAAATGGTAGAAATATACCTAACCATCACACATGGCCAGTGCAGGCCACAGTAGCCGGCAACCACTGCTATATAAAGACTTCCCTTTGCACATATCAGACACCACACAGCACCAACCAACACTAACATCTTCTCACAATAACCACATAACTACCATAACTGCCATGGGAGTATTTACTCAGATTTATGATACCCCTGCTGCTGTGCCTCCTACTAGGCTTTTCAAAGCCATGACATTAGATTTCCATAACCTCTTCCCAAAGCTTGTGGATACCATCCACAGTATTGAATTCACCCAAGGAAATGGTGGTCCTGGCACCATCAAGAAGATTACCACTATTGAAGGTCAGTAAGTAAAAACTACCTTTTAATTAATTCATATGCTATAATAATTACTAAAATTAATCAAATTCATCATGTGTGCCTTAATTATAAGGAATTTGTTAACTAGTGTTTGAGAAGACTGTTTAAGAAATTGATAGGAGTTTTTTTAATGTGTTTTCATACAATAAATATTGTATTAATATAATATTAAAAAATCCAATAATTTTGGATTAGGTTAAGTTTATTTAGACACTAAATTATAATCTAACTTTAAAGCAGTTCAAATTTTGATGTTGTTATGTAAAAGAAATAGATGAATGTTGATGAAATTAACATGTGAGCAGGTGAAGAAAGGAAGTATGTGTTGCACAGAGTGGATGCAATTGATGAGGGTAGCTTTGTATACAACTTCAGCATAATTGAAGGCAGTGGTTTGCCTGAGACATTGGAGAAGATCTCATTCGAGAGCCAACTGGTAGAAGGCTCCAATGGAGGAACAATTAGGAAGGTGAAGGTCAAATACTTCACAAAAGGTGAAGCTGTGCTTAGTGAGGAGGACCTCAAAGCTAACCAAGCCAAGATCACAGGACTTGTGAAGCTTGTTGAAGCCTATCTTTTGGCAAATCCTCATTACTGAACCTCTTTGCAGTAGTAAACACCATCAAAACCCTTCATGAATCTGCAGGCTCACCAATAAATTAATAATATTTTTTCTGAACTTTCCATTTGGTAAAGATATAATCCAGTTATAGTATATTCTAGTGCAATAAACCTACAAAATTAGGTATAAGATAAACTAGAACACAGAAAAGAACTTGAATAGTTGCATGCAGAAAAGGTAACAAGTAAGGTTAGAAGTCAAAACAAAATGGCCATACCTTGGAAAGGGCAAAAAGTATAACTGACAGAATAAATGACAGCTCCAATATATGATTAGTGATGAGTCTTAAACAAACAACACACACAAATAATCTGCAAGGAATAGAAGAAAAAACGGAACACGGGCAACACACAAGATTTAACGTGGTTCGGTTTCCCTAATCCACGTGCAACAGGAAGAATTTTATTCACTTGTGATTGCTAAAGATTACAAATACAAGTTGTGTATTTATAGGGAGAAACTAGGGTTACTGTCTAATTGGGCCTAACTCAAATCAAGCCTCCACAAAGCCCAACAATCTCCCACTTGGAGGCTTGATAAACTTCAAACT
>Ga0209700_104202_pt1 | contig 26349 bp, 14 predicted proteins | sample SiratroredBW_FD_187528 | JGI IMG/M metagenome (GOLD analysis project Ga0209700, IMG submission 187528) | Root nodule microbial communities of legume samples collected from California, USA - Siratro red BW (SPAdes) (version 2) | ecosystem: Host-associated > Plants > Roots > Nodule | place: USA... | reverse complement strand
TATATATATATATATATATTTATATATATATATATATATATATTTGTCTTATCAGTATGATGTCAATGTAATAATACTTTTTTTAATATTTCATATCCGTTTGCGTGAGGTATTGTGAATGCAAGAAGTACACTCTAGCTGATAAAGGGATATCTCAACCCACACAATCATTTACTACTCATAAAAAATTATTTACATGGGCAGAATGAGTAATTATATTTTTTAAGTGTTTGAACAAAGCTTTTATAGAAAAGTTTGTCTTAACACATATACTTAGTAGTTAATTTTGAAATATTGTGCATAAACTAGTTGTGATTGTCAATATATAATATTATGTGGATCATATCTATGAAAATTTATATATTTACTAATAGTCAATTTTCGTTGTAGTTATCATGAAAAAAAGTGTGACTAATTATTTATAAAAACTTATGTATAAATTATATTAGTATAATACTTCCCAATTCTATCTTCTTTTTTTATCAGCACTTTCCAATTCTATCTATTTTCGTATGAACTAGTTATTGTGTTTTATGTTCAGATATTGGAGTTTTTTTTAAATATTTTTAATTACGTTGAATAATTTCATTTATGATTAAGAATTGTATTACTTTTTGAATGTGCATATTTCACTTTTAATCAATATTTTCTGTATTGTTTTTCATAAGTAAACATTTACTTTAATATCCATGATTAATGTTTCTATCATAAATACCATTGTAACTTGTCAAAGAAACACATAAATGAAAAAAAGAATAGTCAAAATACTAATAATGAAATTGAGAATGACTATATAAAGATTTAATTAATAAGTATTAAAATCATTATACACATAAGTGAAATTCAATAGATGATGTGGTCTTTATAATAAGCCCTGTTATTTACAGTTTTCACATAAATTTTATTCCACAAATAAGTACATTAAAATCTGGTATATTATACTAATATTTCAATGATAATTAAAATTATGAGAGAATATTTTGTGAGGCACTTGTTTGGAACCTTTTAGAACCAGCTAAGACTTTATTTAATAAAAAGGTGTGTAAATTAATATCGTTATATACTTTCTACAAACAAGTGTTATCAACACATTTTTATTTAAAGATTTAAGCACCTATAACTGACTTTTGTTTTAAGTATACAATAAAATTTTCCTTTACATTTTTTATTTAATAATATTATTATTTGTTTGTTAAGTTGTTTTACATGTGTGAATTAATTATATATGATGTCAAAACATATTAATTGTCAAGTACTAAGAGACTAAAACAGAATATAAAAATGTTTTGACAAATGAAATCAAAATAAATACAAATAAATATTTAATTTATAGCTGATTTAAAAAAATTGCTGATACTCAAAATAAAAATTAGTTATATATATGAAATAAAATGTTTGATTTACAATTAGTTTAAAAAAAAGTATTAAATACTCAAAATAAAAAGTTAATCATATATACGAAAGATCAGCAACTTATTTAAGCCCACAAATTTTTTAATGAAATGTTTTTATAATACATATTATTAGTTATAATTTATTAAAAACTATAAAATATAAATGAGAGCCTAAAAAGTTTTTTGATTTTTTCAATAAATTTTAATTAATAATGAAGAGTAAATCAGAAAAAAATGCATTAAATAAAGTAGAATTTCTCATTCTCTATATGCCACTACCTTGCAATAATAACTTTTCCTCGCTCTCTTTTTCTCTACGTTACTATAAATTAAAATGGTGAAAGAAACTTAATAAAGGGTAGAAAGAAATATAGGTCTCTTGAATAGTCTTTTTTTTTTTTTTTATACACTCTTTTATAAAATAATTTTATTGAATGATTATTTTGTATGATCAGTTTCTGGACTTGTGAGCAATAGGGAGACAGCAGAAGAATATGCCTTTACTGGGATTGGCTTATTGGCTGGATCATCCATTTTGCTTCTGACTGTAGTTTGGGGGACCTGTGTGATTGTTGGCAGCCAAAAATTTGAGCATCATTCTCCTGTTTCTAACTCACACCACAAAACTATTAAAGCCTTCTTCACTGGTTTGTCACAACTCACTTTTGTTTGACTCTTATATGCTAATGTTTCAAGTAATAAACTTGCATGCTAAGTTATTCCCTCATATACTATTGCTCTTTCAACTACTAATAGTGAGGGTTATTTCTATTACCACTTCCATATCTTCTTCATACATTTTTATAATTATTGGAAAAATTCAAATTAACTTTATGAGTGGAAAAAGTCATGAAATAAGTTGTTTTAGAAAATTAGCCCTGTACAAATAGACTTTTTTGTTAATGTGAAAGCACAAGCACCAAAACTAAGGAAATAAAAATATATTATACTCTATTTTTAAAAATTAGCTAGTTTAATTTAACTTTACAAAATTGGTTGGAACTAGATATTTATGGGTGGTCTGTGACACGCTAGACATATCAAATCTTGCTAAGATAAGTTATAATAATTCTGATAATATATTAAGAAGTGAATTTTAAGTCTAATTTAATCTTATAAAATTAGCTTTATATAAGATATATAGTGTTATCAGTATTACTGAAGTATCAGTGAAGAAAGAATTTAGTGCGAGAGGATGTCTAACAATAATTTCATTATTATCTTGATTGATATTAATAGTATCAGTGATAGGAACTTCTTTATTAACGATATAATCATCAACATTGCCAGTACTGTTATAAACAGGTAAAGAAACATCAATCTGGTGAGCCTCAAGGTTGAGAAATATATATCCTTTTGTATTAGGTTTGAGATCAATGAATATAACAGGAATAACTCCTGTCAAGTTTCTTTCTATTAGCAGTGTATTGACGTAGCAGAAACATCCAAAATTCTTAAGATTAGAAACATCATAAAGAATCCCATGTAATTTTCTATAAGGAGAGATATTATTTAAGGGTGTGAGAATACAGTTTATAATCACAGCAACATGTAAAAGAGCATAACACCAAAAATTCATGAAAAGATAAGATTGAAAAAGCAAAGATCTAGTAACATTGAGAAGGTTTTGATGTTTTCTTTATTTTATCTTGTTCAGGAGTTTCTGTGCAAGTGGTTTGGTGAATAATGCCTTTACAAGAGAAAAAATCTTACATGAAAAACTCATTTCAGTTATTAGTTCTAATAACTTTAAGATGGTGTTGAAACTATTCTTCAATTTGTATGATAAAGTCAGTGATGATACGACGCTTTTTAGATTTATTGTTCATTAAGAAAATCCAGGTTTAGCGTATGTGATCATCCACAACAATTAAAAAATATTTGTGACCATGCATGGATATGATGAGACAAGGACCTTAGATGTCAATATGTAGCAAGTTAAGTGCATTCAAAGCATGAGAAGAACTAACAGTAGAGGGAAGTTTTTTTGCTTAGCTTGATGACATATATGACAGATAGAATTCTTATTAGCAGTAACACAATCATAATAGTTTTACATAACATGCATTCTTTCAAGGGAAGGATGTCTCATACGCAAATGCCAAATATCTATGTTTTCAGTTTCACACATAGGTTTAATAATAGCAGAATTCACAAAGGGTTTAGTTTCTGTAGCACACAACAAGGGTTAGAAAAAACAACTTCACAGTTTAAAGAAGATGTTAATTATGAAATGGAAATAAGATTGAAAGTGAAATAGGGTATGTGCAGGACATTTTCAGGGTGAAAACCATTATTAAACTTTATGATTCCAGAGTGTGTAGCATTGACAATCTGACTAATGGATAATTTTACAGGGACAGGAATGATAGAATGATAAGAAAAACAATTATTTAATGAGACACATGTATAATCTGTGGCAGCAGAACATATTGTTGTAAAAATTAGTATTGATATTACCTGCAGAACCATTTTGCTAAATAGAATGAACAGATCCAACTTGAATGATGTGTGGTTGAGTTATATCCTTATTACTGACATGTGAAAGAAGATTCATAAGAGCACGATATTGTTGTGTGGTTATGTGAAGTGTTATCAGTATCTTGCTCTTTGTTAGAATTGTCTTCTTGTATGATGTTGTGGACTTTGAATATTTTTATTGAAGAATTTATGACAAGGGGATACCCGTATTTGTTGTAGCAAACATTAACAGTGTGCCCATTCTTTTCATAGTATGTGCCACCCTTCTTGACAGAGTTGTTATCATTCTTGAAATTCTCGTTCTCTTGATCATGATTTGTAATAAAAAAAAGTATTATCTATTAATTATGAACAAGCCATTGTTTAGCTGTGCTCTTCATCTTAACCCTGTGTATTTAAAAAGTCAATTCAAAATCGTACTAATAATTAATGAGCTTGTATACTTAATAGTAGCATTTGATGTCTGAAAAAGTGGAATTTTCGTGATATTATGTATAGAACTTAAGGTACTCATGATACCCTTTTTAGTTTTGTGCCTGAAAAATGTTATCTTTTGTAGATGTCAAAGGTTACGGCATTACTACAGATTTGGAAACCAGTTACACTGCAAGAATCATGGTTTGCTCAGTGATACCATTTGCAATCATGCAAATCCCAAATTTGTTCCCTTTCTCTTATGGGCTAAGAAACGTGACCTTACTAATTGCTCTCATCATTACCTCCATTCTTCTCTTCCTCTACTTCGTTTACCAGGTTTGTCACTTTTCATTTTCTTTTTATGTGGTATAAATGTTCAAGTCAGTGTGGTATAAACCTTAAACATCACATATTGTGACATGTTCATCAAACCTATGACAATTGAACTATACATCCTAAGCACAAATTATGTCATATGTGTGATCCTATATATTATGTCATCCTATTGCGTATTACACTTATTTTCTAATGCTCACAATTCCTCTGAGTAATTAATTAATTGCATTAGTGGCTGTTTAAACATGCAGATTTTTGAACCATGGGTACAGAAAAGGAGACTGGAATATGTGAAACACGATCATTTGATATTGAGAATATTACAACATGTTCAAAAGAACACCCTGCAAAGGATCTTCACAAAGAATGGAACTCCAAATGTGAGTGCCATAAGGTGAGATTTCGAAGAACTGCTACTTTGAAAGTTTGACCTGTGACAAGCTATTTATAGGCACAACAACAATTTGCAGGCGATTATATAGGGAAATAGATCAAGATGGGAGCAGTGGTATATCAGCTTCTGAAGTGAAAGATCTTCTGCTCAAAAACAAAGTTACTGAAACCAAATTCGATGAGGAGAGAGAAGTAAAAGAGGTTTTACAAATTTTTGACATGGATGGTGATAAAAAAATAAGCAAAGAGGAATTTGTTAGTGGCTTCACAAAATGGCTTCATCAAACACAGCATGCTTTGGAGAAACAGTACTTTTCAAGAAAATCACTGAAAAATATATATCAGGTACATAGTAATACACTGTCTTGAAGAAAATTGATAGCAAGATGTTTTCAAACACATTCTTTGTTATTGGTTAAAATCTATTGAAAGTTCAAGGCCAAGGCTTTTAAAAGTTGTACAGAAAGGCAATTTTCACTCCATTGTGACGAGTAGTATGATTGAAAACATTGACAGGTTTTTGGACCATGGATTGAAAACAAAAGAAAAGAACGTGAAGGAAAAAAACAGCTTATATGTGAAATCTTGAAGCATGTTCAGAGTGATGTGGTTGGTAGCCTTCTCACAGTAGATGGCAAACCTGATGAACATGCCATCAGAGGGTAAGTATTATTCAATTGAACTTCTTGGCATAAGCACAATACATTTTATTTGATGTGAAATCCATTTCAAAACCATTTACTACTATTACTAGTTCAAAATGTAGACACAACATCACCTTTATTGTAAGCTTCTAACTCATGAAAATCCTGATATGATTGCAGTTACTGTACACTTTACTGGTCTAACTAGTAGCACAACAAATTCATAACATTCCTTCTTTACTTTTTCCACTTCCTAGTTCTCATAGCCTCCGTGATCACCAGGTTGTTTGTGAAAATTGATCGTAACAGAGATAACTTCATTTCCCAATCTGAGTTGAGAGAGCTAATCATGAACATCAAGTTTGTCAAAGCATCAATGGAAGTGGAAGAAGCAGTAGCTCTTGTCATTGAAGAACTTGACATTGATAAGGACCGCATAATTAATGAGGATGAGTTTGTTGCTGGATTTCACAAATGGCTTAGCTCAACTTCAGCTCCTGCTCCAATGTCACATTCTGAGTCTCAAGAAGACACATATCAGGTAATATATCCTCAATTCCCTTTGTCCAAATAGGTTAAAAATATAATCTTTGAAGGAATTTATTCATATTTTTTTTGTCCAAAGTGAGCAATGTCAACTTAAGATTTTTTGAATTTGTGCATACAAGACATGGGAAGAGGCTGACATGGTGGTAGAAGAGAGGCAAAGGGAAGCCGTTGTTGATAAATCAAGATGGGCATGGTTTAAGGCCATTTTATATGTGGTGCTAGGAATTGCTATGCTATCCATTTTGGCAGAGCCTCTAACAGAAAGTGTCCACAACTTCTCTAACAGTGTGGGACTCAATCCATTCCTCATGTCATTTATTCTAGTCCCCTTGGCCACAAATGCTAGAGAAGCAACTTCAGCAATCAAAGAAGCAAGCCATAAAAAGCCAAGAACCACTTCTCTTGCCATTTCGGAGGTTAGCATCCTTCACCAATTTCATTCCTCAAACTCAATCAATATATTGCATAAACCATTTTCTGAGGACTTCAAAATATTTTGATCATTGCAGATTTATGGAGGGGTGTTCATGAATAACATTCTTGGCTTTTTTGCAATCTCAGTTCTGATCTGTGTGGGACAAGTCACTTGGCAATATTCAGCTGAACTGCTGGTTGTTGCTGTTGTTTGTGCTATAGCAGGCTTAACTGCAAGTTTTCGCTCCATTTTTCCTCTATGGTCATCATTCTTCGCATTCCTCTTGTACCCATTGTCCTTGCTTTTGGTTTTTCTACTTGACCAAGTTCTTCGTTATAATTAACAGAACAATTTAACGAGTTTCTATTCATTACATAAATTACCTTTTTTTTGTTAATTCAAAATCAATTATTGATTGACAATAAACTCCTTAATAAAAATTAAATTTGTGAATATGTATTTAAAATCATGTCTGTAAGCTGATATTGGTGTTTATTGGAGTATTATATCCTCGTCACAGTGGCCTTCACAACAGAAATATAATACTGGACTGATCCGTCGTGCACCTCAATGTTGTCTTTCTATACTCCATAATTCTAAATATTCTATTTTAGTAACAAGAAAAAGACAAAAATAATCTTATTATAAATATATAATTAATCGTCATAAATAATCTTATTATAAATATATAATTAATCGTCATAAAATATATTGAATGAGATCAAATGACATTAAATTAGAATAAATCTAGTAGAAATATGCAGGTAGGTAGGTACATGAGCTTTCCAAGCTCGTAATCTATAAATAAGGTATAGGTAGACAGAGTTGATGGATGAACAAGTTTTAACGTTGTGCAATTAGTCGTTAGGTTTTTCTCTCAATGAATTCCCAACTTACCTGGTTGGAAATTGTTACCCGATTTTGAACTCTTTGGAAGATTGAGTGTGTTTGCTCATCCGAGCTCTATAATTTGGGAATAGTTACCTGATTGGGAATGATTACCAAATTTTGAGCTCTTTGGATGATTGAACATGTTTGCTCGTCCGAGCTCTATGGTATTTGGATTGGAAATGGTTACACGGTTGGGAATATTTACCCAATTTCTTTAATATTTGGGAATGAATTTCTTTAATATTTGAGAATAGTTATCCGAACTCTTTAATATTTGGGAATGGTTACCCAAGCTCTTTAATATTTGGGAATGGTTACCCTAACTCTTTAATATTTAGGAATGGTTACCCAAGCTCTTTGATATTTAGGAATGGTTACCCGAACTCTTTGATATTTAGGAATGGTTACCCAAGCTCTTTAATGTTTAGGAATGGTTACCCGAGCTTTTTGATATTTGAGAATGGTTAGGTTACCCGAGCTCTTTAATATTTGAAAATGGTTATTCAAGTTCTTTGATATTTGGGAATGGTTACCCGAGCTCCTTGATATTGGGGAATGGTTACCCGAGCTCCTTGATATTTGGAAATGGTTACCCGAGCTCCTCTATATTTGGAAATGGTTACCCGAGCTCCTTGATATTTGGGAATGGTTACCCTAGCTCCTTCATATTTGGGAATGGTTACCCTAGCTTTTGATATTTGGGAATTGTTACCCAAGCTCTTTGATATTTGGGAATGGTTACCCCAACTTTTTGATATTGGGAATAGTTACCCGAGCTCTTTGATATTTGGGAATGGTTACCCAATCTCTTTGAATTTGGGAATGGTTACCCGAACTCTTTGATATGTGGGAATGGTTACCAATTTTGAGCTCCTCGGGAAATTAAGCGTGTTTGTTCATCTGAAATGTCTAATCCGCTTTACTCTTCTGGACAAAGTGGGACGATTATCCATGAATTCAACCCTGGGAATAAGAACCACTTCTTCTTCGAAAACCTTATAATTAATCATGAATTACATATATTTCATATATATTCAATAAATTGCTACTAATCAATCAATGATTGAACCACAATCAACAGCCAACAATTGTAGAAGTGTATTATGTTTAAAATCTCAAAAGTTGTCATCAAAATCCCCGACCATATTATCACATAGCAATTTAGAGATATAATATTGAAATATTGTACAATTATGATTAAAAGTTATGAAAACACTAACAATGTGAGTGAGGCAGTTCCAATTTCATGGCATGAGAAGGCACTATATTTTTAAGTTTCTCATAATTTTATATTGTTTTGTAGAGGTAGGAAATATTTTGTGGCTTTTTGTAGAGTATAAAAACAATATAATATAAGTGAATAAATATAATATTGAGTGTTCACTTTCTGAAATATTGGTCTCTATTTATAGGCCTTTTCGGGGGTCTGAGTTATTCCTAATAAGAATTACGGTGATAAATGAGAGTTATAGTGATTGATAGCAAAGATCATCATAAATATACAATCAATCGTCATAAAATATATTAAATGAGATAAAATGACATCATATTAGAATGAATCTGGTAGAAATATGCGGGTAGGTACAATAGGTATTCTCTAGTTGCCAAGATGACGACTGTGCCATTTCTCATTGTCCTTGCTACTACTAACAACTGACATCTTGATTAACTTACTTGAATGAAGAAGTGTACATGGTTCTGCCTTAAGGGTTTTGCATGCTGATAAACCAAATAAGGTGTGTCGACTTATAAAATCATTGTATGGCTTGAAACAAGCCAGTCAGCAATGGTGACCGAAACTTACCAGTTCTCTATTAAATATTGGTTTTGTTCAGTCTCCATCTGATCATTCTTTGTTCACAAAGAAAACTGGTTATATACCTTTATGGTTTTGTTAGTTTACGTAAATGACATTATACTTGTTGGAAATGATGTCAGTCATGTGAAAGAAGTGAAAGAAATCCTGAACAAGAATTTCAGGATTAAGGATCTTAGTCAATTGAGTTTCTTCCTAGGCTTGGAAGTAACAGGATAAAAAAATGAATTCATTTGAGCCAAAGGGAATATGCTCTAGACATTTTGGCAAATCGAGGAATGCTTGCTGTCAAACCTTGCTCTACCTCCATGACAAAGGATACAAAGCTCATGTTTGAACAAAATGAAATCATCCATAAAGAAGAATCCATCACATTGTAGGAAGATTACTCTACCTTACGAACACCAGGCCAGATAATAACTTCACGATCTTATTCTTGAATCAATTCATATAGTCTCCAAGTATTCATCATCACAAGACTATCAACCACATCCTGAGATATATTAAAGGGTCACCTGCTTATGTTGTTTTCTTTCCATGTAAAAATAATATGTAATTGAAGGCATTCAGTGGTTCAAATTGGACTTTCATGTAATATTACTCGAAAATCTACCTTAGAATATTGCGTCTTCATCGAATTATCCTTGGTTTCCTAGAAAAGAAAAAACACTATGTTGCATTCTTCATATGAGATAAAAGATAGAGCATTGACAACAACCATATGCAAACTACAATGACTCACGTTTCTTCTTAGCTCCTCTAAATTTATTTTGTAATAATCAAAGTACACGACACATAATAATGAATCTCGTTTTTCATAAAGATACCAAATATATAGATATAGACCGTGATATAGTGAGGGAAAAACTTCAAAATGATTTGTTTCATCTTTTTTCCATCAAAGCCATAGAGCAGCCCGTAGATGTTTTTACTAAAGCACTAAATGAAACGATTTTTAATTCTGCTATTCTCAAGCTTGGAATGACATACTTTCATTCTATAACTTGAGGGAAGGCTATTGGAGTATTATATCGTCGTCACAGTGAGCTTCACAACAAAAATATATTGGACCTTTCTGCAAAAGAAGTCCATTTTCATTTACGTTTGTATAAAAGCATATACCAGGCTATATTTTTAAGACAGTTTTTCATTCCAGAATATATTAGAAGTTTCTTATATTGTTCATCTTCTCTACGCACGTAAAGCACTCACAGTGAAAATTCTTTTTCGTTTTTTGTCTTCCGCCACGGAGTTGCTTTAGTGTTTTGTCTTTCTACATATTTTCCTATAATAAATTTAATCAGATATTAATTTCATTTGTGGCACTATAACCATTTCTAGTTGTTTCGCATAATATTTAAATCAATTACAAGTTACACTTGCCTATCCCCTGTATCAACTAATTGAAATTTAATTATAATATTGGAAAAGTGAATGACTCTAAATAATTAAAATTAAAGGGATGTCGGCGTCGAGCCACGTATGAGATAAGAATATTATTTATTATTTATGGTTTTCAAAATTTATATAAAAAACATAAAGAAAGACGTGGAATCAAACACGTGTTAGTCCGTACAAGGATCTAACGTTGTTTTCCTCAACTCTTTGACAAGTTGACAACGAAGGTTTAAACAGAAAATCGAAGTTTCGAAGAAAAGACTCGAGATATTCATTACCCACCACTTGTCATAACAAAATAGATCTTTTAGCACTATGATGATGTATACTAAAGGAAAGTTTCAGTAGATATTTATAAAGTTATATATAGAGAAATTTAAAATAAAATGTTACTTTATACAAAATATGAGAGCGGACGAACAAAATATGGATTCTTATGTTTTCCTTTGTTTTCTAATATTTGTTTTCTTATTCTCCCTTTTTATAAAAGAAAATATGTTAAGTGTGAATATGAGAGATAAAGAAAGTAAAATTAAATTCACTTGTGAATTTGAAACTCGGTCCTTATAGAAAATTAACTTTAGATTTTTTAAATTAATTTTAATTTACCTTTCAGATAAAGATAATGTTGACATGTTAAATAATAACAATAAATACTAAATTTTATAGGTAAATATAGTTATTAATATTTTAATTAAATAAACACTTGATATTATTAATAATTTACATATATATTAATTTTACTACGGAAATTGAACTCTTGTCATATTCATATATATATATATATATATATATATATATTATAAAACCTACGATCAAATTTATGATCATATTTTAATATTTATGTTAATAATAATAATAATATTAATATAAGTAATATTATTATTATTATTAATAATATTAATAATAATATTAATATAAATAATAATATTATTATTAATATTATATATGGATTTATATTTGTATGTAAAATTTATCAAATATAAAATTCGTCCGTAAATATTTGAATTCAAATTCATATATAAAAATCTAGATAGAAATACGTAAATAATATATAAATTTGTAAAAATTTATATAAAATTCATTATAAATTTAGATATATACGTAATGTTAATTTTATCTACTAAATTTTATTTTATGTAATTTTCATAGATAAATCATTTTTTTAATATTAATTTGTTGTAAAATTAAATTAAACCATAAAAAATATGTACGTATTATTTGAATTTATCTTATAATATAAACATGCAAATGTTGAAAAGAAAATACAAAATTAACATTGAATATGTTAATAAGGTATTTTTAACATATTTTAATAAATTCTTCAAAGTTATAGTTAATATATAAAAATAATTTATCTTTATCTTTTTATCTTTTACGAAAGGATCGCATTGTAGTGTCTACATAAAATCTCTTCTTGAGAAACATATCTAGAGCTGTTTTCTATAAACATTTTTTTTTTTTGAAAAGATGGAATATTAGTCCTAAAGACAGTCAATTGTGTTAGGCCCCTTGTTTTATTCAAGTTTGGAACGGAGCTACCTGACCTAGATCTTCCTATAAGTCATAAGTCATGTCATGTATCAGAAAGTTAGTGAAAGAAGTTATATGTATTTAATGTTGCATCTATAATAGTAATGTGATCTTGGACAAACATAATACAAAAAAGAACAGTAATGCAAGAGTCACAACAACTCTAAAAGGATTGCAATGGTCTTTTCTTCCTAACATTTATATATAGAAGATCTTATGAAGAAGAAAGGTTGATGACATCAATCACAATGAGAACAAAAGCTACTATAATCTTTAGCAATCCACAAGCCTTAGTGTGTGAGCATAAGCACTTGTATTCATTTAGGAACCTAAAATAGTGTTTCTCATCTTGTATCTATCCTAGGACAATACCCTCTTTTAGTTAGAAAACATTGTGATCTTCTAGATTGCACCTCTTTTTGTAAACAAATGTGTTTAGCCAGGAGTGGCTAAGTCGAAAGAATACTCAATTGTTTATCCAAGAGTGGTTGGATCTAAAAAATACTTAGTTGTTTAGCTAGAATGATTGGGTTTCAAAGAATACTTGGTCTTAATCAGGAGTGGTTGTGATCTAAAGAATACTCGATCATAGTCAAGAGTGGTTGTAGTCTAAAGAATACTCAGTCTTAGTCAGGAGTGGTTGTATTCCAAAGAATAACCAGTCTTAGCCAAGATTAGATGTGTTTTGAATAATACATAGTTTTAGCTAGGAATGTTTATAGTCTAAATAATAGTCTGTGTCTAGCCAAAAATTGTTGAGGTTCAAAGAATATTCTCCTTTTATCTTCCATCATTAGTTTACTGGTGAAACTTGATTAAACCAGTATAAATATACTTTGTGTAAATATTTATCAACTCTTATCCTTTTAAATTGCATATTATTGATTTGCAACTAATTAAAGAAGAATAGTTTTATGAAAACAAATGATCAAAGTCGTATTTGATCAAATAAATGCAGTTAAATGTAGTACTAAGAAGTGACTCCTAGGTTGTCTTCCAAGGACCTAGTTTCTATCAAAGGACTAAACACACAAAAAATGGGGGTTTGTAAAATAATTAAATTTAATAAAATAAAAAATCAATAACCAAATTAGATTTCCTTAACCGAATTAGATTACCCTCTTGATTAGATTGCAATTCGCTTATTAGATTTCCTTAACCGAATTAGATTACCCTCTTGATTAGATTGCAATTCGCTTATCACAGGATACAAAAATTCATGCTCAACTTATTGAATCATAATTCCAACCCGAATTAATTAACTAAGTGAAAGTTAACACAAGTTTTACTTATGTAAATTAAGCATTCACATACATCATTCATTCCATCCCAACAACCCGTGACTCACTCCATTAAGCATGAACAGAGACACGAATTTCATATTAATCAAAACATTAAGCATGAACCAGTAAAAACATTAAGCAAAAAAATAAAATGGTGAAGAGTTAAGAGACAAATAGAGCAAAAACAACACAACCGCAACCTCAAAACTTCATTGCAATCTGAATTAAAAGGATAACCGTATAAATTAATCTTCCATTAAATTCGAATGAAGCAAACGGAGATTAAATGCAAAACGAAATTGAAACAAGAAACGAAATTAAATTGAACCGAAATTGAATTGAAACAAAAACAAAAAACGTAATTGCAGAGAAAACAAATACAGAAACAATTTTTCTAGAGAGAGAACGAACTGAATCACAAAAGCAGAGCATAATCAACGCCTGCGCTTCACCTCCTTTAAAAGGCGGCTAGACCTAGATCAGTCGTCAACACTAAATCTAATAGGCCCAAATTTTTTCAATTCTGGTCCAACCAATAAAAACTGAAAATAAAAGCTGAAAATAAAAACTGATAATGTAGTAACTCCTCTTCAATTCCAGAATTAATTTCCATGTCCAATAAAATTCCAAAGCTGCCTTGAAGATAATAATAAAATTAGCTCAAAAAATCTGAATTAAATAAAATTACGAATTTCTAGTAAATGAAGCCCAAACAGTGAAATTGAGAAAATAATAGGCAGTTAAGCACAAATCACTAATCAAAATAGGTACATAAAATCACTAATCAAAATAGGTACATAAAGATAAGTAAATAAGAAAAAATAATGACTCATCAACAAGTTTTGAAAAACATTTTTGATAGTGCATCTATCAAACTTGAAGTTGGATCTGATTAAAAACTACTGGACAATGTTTTTGTCAAGTTAAAACTTCGCCTTGATTAAACGTTGATTTGAAAAAAAAATCCGAAGTTTCAAATAAACAATTCAACTCTCTCTTCTTGCATATTTTCTCTTATTTTCAATGCATACATCATGTCATGCCTCTCTTCATTAATCATATATCTTTTATAGCATATAATCATACATTATATACATCATATCATCAATAAAATATTGAACAAATTTATAAAAACATTCAATAACATCGTCATTTTAGCATAACGTCTTTTGAGCAACCTCCTCTTGCTTGAGCGATCTCTCTGTCACAAACATAATATCAATCATCTCGCTTAAGCGATACTCTCACCACTTGAGCAAATTTAACTTAAGAACAATATCCTCTTTAGGTTTTTCTTGATTCAACAACTTCCTCGTCTGCTAAGAGTCCATTGCTTGAGTTTTATCACCAACACTTAAGCGACAAATACTTGGGAATAATCCAACAAGTTCGAAAATCTCCTTCATCACCATTGGACGTTTGAGCATCCAACCAGTATTTGAGTGTCTAGGACACTAATCACACACTTTCACACATTCAAACACATGTGTGCAACACATTTGTCACACTTAAGAGTTCAAAGCAACGCTAGAGTCACAAGACATATGCTTCAGCATCCTCTTTAACACTTGAGCCATATACTTCTAAAGGAGATAAAATTTTCTCGACATCTCTCTCGCTAAGCTACAAGCCATCACTTAAGTTATACATGTCTTCGTTTAAGCAACCAACATATCTTTTGAGTGAAATAAGATGATAAATACAATAATTGTATAATGTTTCAGTCTCACTTAATCAATAACATGTCAGCCATGCAATATTTAACTCAAAAGGTACGAAAATTAAAAAATAATTTTTTCTTCACTCTCAAACTTCATACAAGTTTCATTCTTTTCAAATACACAAAATATACCAATATATTAATATATGAGCATAAACATCAACTTTAAAATATTAATTGCATAATAGTAGTTGAGTAATATTATCTCCCCCTTAGGTGAATTGAAATAAGCTTTTATTCAATAATCTCTTTACCATCTTCCAACAATTCAACCAATCGACTAAACTTTCAAAATATACCATACATCAACAATATTTCTTCTTAAGAAGAGAAGAAGAAAAAAAAAATAACTAAAACTTATATAGAATTGGTTATACTTACCAAATCCAATTTTAATTAGTTGGCTTATACTTTATCATCTCCTCATAATCTTAACCTAACAAAGTTTTAACCGTTAAATTTTCAATTACTTATAGAAAAAAATAATAAAAAAATTTAAAAATAAAAAAATTAGGATAAAATAAGAAATTATCTCTAACCTGTATTTATAAAATTTTATGTCCTGTTCAATTAAAATATATTATTAAAATAATATTTAAATTTTATACTCCAAATACCAAATAAATACACACTCTTATTGACTTAAATTATTATAAATTGATCTTTTATTAACTTATATAAGAGATTTTTATATCACATATGTAAACAAAATTCTATCAGAATATTTTTATAATCAAAAGAGAATTTGAAATTAGAAAGATGAGAAATTTTATCCTAATCAAAATTTTATTAGGTTAGTATAGTTCTATTTTCTACTTCTAACTCGTGGTTTGAGAAAATATAAGGTACAAAAGATTATTATAGAAATTAAGAGAACTTATATTTTAGAAAACTAATAATTTAAAAAATAAATATGAAGTTCTTGTAAATATAAATATATAATATTTTGGACTTAAAATACAGTTCTTATTTTGATATTTGAATTTGAGTTCATTTAAATCTGGCGGAACTACGCTAAATCCAATTCAATGATCAAATTTCGTATTGAGAAAAAATGCAAAAATTCCCTTCAATGTCGTTCAAAAATATTTTCAAAGGGAACCTATATTCATGCATTGAAATTAGTATTGGCAAAAAACCTTTGCTCAATATCATTGAAATAGGTTTCCAAGAGAGCACTCATTTCAATTAAGAAATAAATTTTATATTCAAATTATTTATTATAAATTCAAATTATTATATTTAAAATATTTATCCATCATAAATTTTAATAAGAAAATCAGATACTAGAATTTATCTCGCCTAGTACATAACTATAATACTGGTTTGCAATATAAGAAAAAAACTTTTTATTATTTTACTAACCCAATCATAAGTTTTTATTTAATTTAATAAACTAACTGTACCTGCTAACTAATTGAACTTTATGATATCTACTTCTAACTGAAACTTGACAAAACACCCACACGTGTTTACCACGCGGATTTGCCGACTACACACAAAGTCTGATTGTCTTATCATTAGTCATTATCATTCAATCTCCTTTCCGTAAACCTTATCATCAGATATGCTTTCACCATTTACCATCAAAATTGGTCTTTCAATCGATATTTCTCCATGATCATTATCACTGAAAGTTGAAATTAAAACAGTAGCTAAATAATTTAATTATTTGTACCCAATTTCTTAGTAGTTAAGTTTTAACTTTGCTTCCTGCATTGAATAGAGTTACATATTTAATATGCAAATTTATACATTACTAATCAATTTCAAATTATTGTTTGCTTATAAAATATAGAATATATGTATCATAAGGAATTCATTGTTATTTATATTATCACTATAATATTATCTAATATCAAATTATAGTTGTACAATTTTAAAGATGATTATTATAAAACCTCATAAATTGATTGTGGAGCTCTTTTCTATTTACTTATAATATTTAAAAATTTCTCTTATTATTTAATGTTGTTTAAGGGTTGGGGTTTAATTACTTTTTGACAAAAAGTCAAAAAGTGAATGATCAAAAATGGTTTGAGTAAAAACTTTTTTATATTAAATCTATTTTATACTTTTTGACTCTTTATGTAGATGTCAAGACTTCAAATTCAATTAATTAAAAAAAAATAACCACTTTATTAGTGTTTTAGTTTATTAGGCAGTATTTAGTAGAATTACTGGAGGATTTTAGTGTAATTTCAGTACTTGTAGACATTTTATATGGTAATTATTTTGTAAAGAAACAATACGATTTGTTCCTGCACGTCCATACTTTTTTCCTCTATCTTCATAAACAAATGTGAATCGACCAAAATTATCTTAATACTTTCAAATGCATTTCACTTTACACTTTCATACCCTGCGCCACAATTGCATATTCTAGAAATGTATTCTAGAATAAGCTAATATGAAATTATAACTTCCAAATAAAAACAGTTTCAGATTTTGCAACCCAATGATTTCGCAGACTACATAATCTCAAGTATAAGTCCAACCCACATCACTAAACGCTGCCTCTAAACACTCCCAATTGCACATCACCACGACACCACTCACCACCCACACCCAATCACCTCTATCACTAGCAACAGACTACTATACAACCACAACCGCAACAAAACTCCAACGACCTTTTTATCATTTTTTTCCTTTTTTTTTTCTATTTTGGTATACTTTTCAATTTTAATTCTTAAAATAGATAAAAAAAATTAATTTACTAAAATAGGCAAATGCTGTCATGGTATAATTTCAAATTGATCAAAATAAAAGTGACACGATTTCAATTAATGACATTAATCAAAATTATTTCTCTTTCTCTTCAATCATTTTTTAATTATTTGATACTATGATCCTTAAGTTTAATAATTAACAAAATAAAAAATAATAATAATAATAATAATAATAATAATAATATAATTAACAAAGCTATAACATGAATATTAAGAAATACAAATTTATTTTAAATTAAAATAAAATAACATAATGATAATAATAATAAGAATAATTTTAATTAAATTCATATGAATTTAATTTAAATAATAATAATAAGAATAATTTTATACAAATTTAATTTAAAAAATAATTATTATTATTATTGAATTCACTTATTATTAATTATTATTATTATGTTATTTTATTTTAATTTAAAAATAATAATTATTATTATTAAATTCGTATGAATTATTATTATTATTATCATTATGTTATTTTGTTTTAATTTAAAATAAATTTGTATGTCTTAATTTTTTATTACAGTTTTATTAATTACAATTATTAATTTTTTTGTTAATTGTTAAAGTAATAAACATAGTGCTAAATAATTAAAAAATTAATTGTTAATTATTATTATATAATGATTATTATTTTTTTATTAATGGTTAAACCTAACAATCATAATATCAAATAATTAAAAAATGATTGCAGAGAGAGAAATGATTTTAATTAATATCATTAATTGAAATCGCCAGCATGTCACTTTTATTTTGAACAGTTTGAAATTATGCCTATCTAGCTTGCAGAATTTACCCATTTTGATAAATAATTTTTTTTTACCCATTTTGAGAATTAAAATTGAAAAGTACACCAAAATGGAAAAAAAAACCCATTTTTTCTAAAAGCATTTAAGTCTTTTCCACAATAATCCTTTTTTTGAAAATATAAAATTTTATGAAAGTATAAGAAGAAATTGTAAAAGTGCATGAAGATGCCGTCAAGAAACAATTTTTAATTAAAATGAATTAATACAAAAGTCGTCATCTATTAAGAATCTTGAATTATTGTGATTTGGATTTATATGTTTATTCGTGTATATTATTACAAGAGTTTGATTTTGAATTATAAAAGTTATGAATTATGATTTGGAAATAAAATGGGTTTACAAAGATATTAGAAATATATATAATTGTGTCCATTTTTCTTTTGTATAAATTTTTAAATGTCTTTATCTTATTAATTTTAATTATCTCTAATTTTATCCCTATTTCATTTTGTTTTTATTGAATTTTGTTCTTTTGGAAAAAATAAATTTATTTAAATTGATTCGTTTGATGAGGTAGCTAATAAAGAGGAATGAGATCAACGTGTTCAATAATAATAATAAACACAAAATCAAACGTGAACACTCAAATTAGTGAGTCAACAAAAGAATAATGAACAAGAAAATAAGTATGAGTATCAAAAAATTAGTTAAAATAAGTCTTTTTGATATAAATGTTATTGTATAAGCTTTTATAGTCTTATCTTTTAGTTAATAATATAATCACATTGAGTTTTCATAGACTCTTTTTCTATTTATCAGAAATAATCAGTTGACAGATCATGTATATATATCGTAACATACCCTTAATTATAACTTATGTTATCCCCTTTAATTATTTGTCATCTTGTACATATATTTCTATATTTTTGCATTACAATTATTCAAAAACAAATTCTTTTGTAATTCATATATATATATATATATATATATATATATATATATATATATATATATATATATATATATATATATATATATATATATATATATATATATATATATATATATATATATATATATATTCGTACATATGTGTATGATATATGTGCTTAATATATAAAAAATCACATTTCTCTATAATATATAAATCACATGCCCACACCTGGTTAAACATGAAATCACCTCTCAAGTCTTTATTTCACTCCTAAACAAATTACTCTAAGTTATGTACCTTCTGATGTCTCTATTTTCCTTGGTTAGTCCCGTGTGTTCATAACAAACTTCTTCCAAAATCTCAACCATACGTCTTCTTAGGCTACAACTCATCTCAAAGTGCTTATTTGTGTTACACTTTTAAAACTAAAAAACTATGTATCTTAATACACGTGCACTTTGTAGAAAATATTTTTCCTTATTCTTTTTCACTTACAACCGCATCTTCTCTCTCTCTAACATCCATCCCTACATGTATACAACCATCTAGCCCCACACCCTCAAACCATATACAAATCATTCCAACATCCATATGTCAAAATTCAAATTTCACCTCCACTGCCTTCTCTTTACCTACCGCATCTTACAACTTATCTTCTCTTATGTCCATGCCAACATCACCACATACCTCATCCCCTCCTCATGTATTACCAAATTTCACTGAATCCTCTCCTCCATCCAATCATGATATCTTGTACACTTTCGGTTCATCTCCTTCCACGTACGTAGACTCATCCTCATGCTTGTTTGGATCGAAACAACAGTCATACCCAATGGTCACAAGATCTAAATATGATATCTTTAAACCCAAACATCTTAACCACCAAATTTCCTTTATCTGATCAAATTGAACCTTCTTGTATTTTCCAGGCTTTGAAACATTCTGAGTGGAGGCAAGAAATGTCAAATGAATTTAATACATTACTTGTCAATGGTACATGGTCTCTTCTCCCTAAGCAACCACAATTCAACATGATTGGTGATAAGTAGGTTTTTCGTCTCAAGCGAAATTTTGATGGCTCTATAGCTCGATATAAAGGTCATCTTGTTACCAAAGGATTTCATCAACGTCTTGGTATTGACTATACTGAAACATATAATCCAATCATTAAGCCTCAGACTATCAAGTTGGTTCTTTGCATTACTCTCTCTAATAGTTGGTCTTTATGTCAAATGACTGTTAATAATACACGATTTATAAGATATATGAGTTATATTGTAAGTATATCAAATATCGGTAAGTACACAAGTTTCAAAATTATACACAAGTTTCAAAGTTCAGAATTTGAGTATATAATAATTTTTGTAGGTGGGAAATTTGCTTGAATTGATATTTTTGACGAGAAAGAAACAACTTTGAATAACTTTTAAGTAATTGAGTTACAACTAGATGTATTGTTTGGATTTGAAGTAATTTAGTGTGATGCTAATTATTATATGTTGAGGTGTTTGGTAGAATTTTTTTATTAAGTTCATTTATAATAATAGCTCATAGCTCATATATTATCATTTATGAGTTTTAAGCATCACTAAAGGGCTTTTAGTGAAAGCTTTTCTCATATCCCAAAAAAAAAAAAAAAAAAAAACACACAAAAGGTTTCTAAAAATCTCTTTCCAAAGGTATAATATGAAGATTTCCTCACTAGTACTGATTCAACTTAGCATGATGTGTCATAAGTCATCCTTTTCTTAAAGATAGTGTGATCCTAAATAAGCCTTACAAGGAAAATCCAAAAATACAAAAGCTTTGACTTAACCTAAAAATACGATAGCTATAAATAAAAAACCATAAATGTGTATAAATATAAGGAAAATAAGCAAGAATGCGAAAAAAAAGAAAAGACACAAGTGAAACTCAAAATAAAAGGCTCCAAACTACTATCTTATATAAACATAATTCATGTTAGGCAAGGGTGTAAATCAACTCAAGACCATGAGAATGAATTTTTATGAGAATGAATTTTTATGTGTATCCAAAATTTTCTTAAGTAGAAGAGCAAAGAAATTGAGTGAAAGGTTAGTTGAAGACAAAAAAGAATGAGTGCTTTTTTTAATGCCTCAAGCATTTTGTTAAAGATGTGTGCAACCAGTTTGTATAACCCTCTTTGTCACATGTGTAGTTTTAAGTGATGTGTTATTTTGGGTACCTCTCATTAAATTCAAAGTTTTTTTCTTATCAAATGCTTTGGAATATATGAGATGTGATGGGTCAAGATTTAAGTTTCTTAGCCTAGTAAAATCAAGATTGAGAGACTGATATATTTTAGGGGTTTATGATTGACCTTTATTAATCAACTTAATACTTTTTGGGAATGATGCATCTACTCTTGCATTATCAATGTATAAATTTGTGTAATTAAAATTTAAGTTTCTTGGCCTAGTCAACTTGATGCATCTACTCTTGCATTATCAATGTATAAATTTGTGTAATTAAAATTTAAGTTTCTTCGCCTAGTCAACTCGAGACTAAGAGATTGTGTCCCTTCAAACAATTTATAGTTGACCTTCATTGACTTGGATGAACAATCTCAATCTTTGGTTGACTTCCATTAACTTGAATGATTAACCACAGGATGACTTACCTCCATCTCTTAACAAAATTTATTAATAACATTCTTTTCCCATTTATTAGAAATGTTGAAGTATAATCTCTATTAACTCGGAGAGAGTATCTAGCTAATGAAATTACAACATAACAAATAGGTAATAATATATGACAACAATTTATAAATAAAGAGAAAACTCTTCACTTTATAAATGAGAATGAATTTATTATTATTATTATTATTATTATTATTATTATTATTATTATTATTATTATTATTATTATTATATAACATTTAAATTTTTTAGTTGAGAGTTAAACTATTTTGATTAGAACAATAATTATGATAATAACTACATAAGTTATATATTTAATTAAAAATTATATAAATAAGTAGAAAGAATTATTACATTATTATATGATAAAAATTGATATATTACATGCTATTATATTAATTGAGTCTTTTATTTGAATATTGTGAATAAAAAGCTATCATAAAAAAAGATGCACTACAAATGATCACTTCAGATTAACTTATAATGATTTGCTATGACAAATATACTAAATGCCATCGCACTAATTTTATAGTATACGATACATTTTCATCTCTATTTAATACAGCTACCTAACTCTTGCTATGTTTGGTGAAATATTTCTTCTTATATAGTTCACAAAAAGGGATAACGTTCCATTCCTGTACCATACACGACAAATTATTCACATTATTGGAAGATATCTTATTCGTTAAGAAATATAGTTTTTATTTTCTTCCTGTTCCATCTTTTAAGCTCTTAATAGAAATTTCTTTAACACATTTAAGAACAACATTTTTCATAAGATTTTGTCAATAAATATTTTGTGAGTATTTCTTAAGTAATAAAGTATTTAGGAAACCAAATATTCAAAATCTGAGTTTAATAATTAATTTAATATTAATTCTTTTAAATGCATTGATAAGATTTACCAACTTAATAGAAATATTTTTTAAAAAGGTAAGTTCTTGAAAACTCCGTTTATTAAAATCTTCCTTGTAAGCGACTTAAAAAAAAGTTTTTAATATGTGAAAATATGGTTTAAATTAATTCATTTAATTTAAATATATTAACAATATAAATTTAACTGTTACAAAGTCATATCGATTTTATTTCCATGTCACCTAAAAACGAAAGCTATTGAAGGTGATTTCTATCGTGACTCAGTCTTTGCCGTCCAAAAGAGAAAGACTCTGTCTTTGTTGAAATTGAGATGAAACATTCTTAATTATTTCGAGCACTTTTACAAAAGTTGTATTTCCATATTCTTTTTGTTTGCTTATATGAGTTTATTGGATATAAACCTTAAATATAAAATATTTTAAAATATTAATGAATTAACAAATAAATTTTAAATTAGCTTTAAAGCGATTATTACCAAAATTAACAAACATTCATGTAGGATTACTTATGTAAAAAATTTTGTACCATCATAAATACTGTTTTCGAAAACTTTGAAACTTTAGATTAAAAAATTAACTTTTTTTTTTCTTACAATACAACAATGACAATATTTACTACTAGGATTTTTAACTATCATTCTTCAACAATTGTTTTCCCACAGAGTAAGTTTTCAGATATTTTCATAACTCTTATTCAATATATCTAGTTCTAACTAAATAGCTTTAGAAATACCAATAGCGAAAATAATATTATAATAAAAATTATTTATAATAAATTTAAAACAATTATTCATTATAAATTATAATTAAACATTACGTACAGATTCAGAAGAATCTGTTTATTTGAAACTTGAGTTGTACAATATAGATATTTATTTAATACAAGGGGCAAACTAAAATATTAATTTGAAGTAATTAAAAAATAATTAAAATCTCAGTGAACCTTCTGATTGAAGCAATAAAACCACGTCGAAATCAACTATTAAATTACGATAATCGCGAGAAACCGTGGGCTCCCATTCCTCCGTGTACAAAAAACAACCGTCCGCGTACCCTACGTGTCTGCAATGAGTAACACAGGATTAAATGCACCTTTCTTTAGAATATACTCCAACCGTCAAATATATTTTTCTGAGACATATTATTCCAAAATTAGATAGAATTTGGATAAATATACTCCATTTTTTTTTATTTACCTTCTGCTAAAATTAGATTAATTTGATTTAAAATAAAATAAAATAGCACAGTAAATTTGAATTTTGGTTGTGAATTTTGACTTCAGCACAAGTGACACGTATATATGTAGTGATTTGGTCGTTAGTGATTCTTGACAGTACCACCAATGGCTCTCACTTCCTACCGGTCTATCTTCCTCATCCTTTGGATCGTGATCCTGTGTGCTCACGCTCATGCGCGCTTCTTCTCCCGCGATCCGCTCTCTGACGGCGTCTCCGCCAACTCCTGGGACGGCTTCCTCCGCCTCCCGTCCGCGATCACGGCGGAGTCCTCCTGCGAGCAGACCTACGGCTTCCTGCCGTGCACCACCACCGTCATCGGTAACCTCTTCCTTATCATCGTCTATGGCTTCCTCATGTTCAAGGCCGCCACGTTCCTCTCCGGCGGCAGCGAGCTCCTGCTCGAGATCTTGGGCCCCGGCATTGTTGGCGGCCTCTTCCTCCCCATCCTCGGTGCACTTCCCGATGCCATGCTCATCCTCGGTAACTAACTCTCACTCTCTGTTTTCTTTTTAACGACGGCGAAACTTGGATTCGATGCTTACTGTACGGCTTGCTATCCGATTAGAAAGTTATGTACCGGAATCTGTGAAATGGAACTTACATTAAAAAGTTAGGTAGAATAAGTATATGAGACTTCGATTTTGATTGAATAGGTTTTCACTTTTTAGTGATTCGTGAAAATTCAGTGGTGTGAACTTCTTTTTATCTTTATGATGCTGGAAGTTTGTCTTAGCTTGTAGTGCTGGAATGAGATTCTTTGGCTTGAGATTTTGTTGTTGAAGTAGCGAGAGATATATGGTGTGGACTGTGGTGTGCTTGGTTAGGCCTTGTTTGGATGATGGTTTGGGTTGTTCTGATTATCTTTGTTTAATTGGATTGTTGTTTGCTCAAGTGGTTCGCGTCGCTATCGTGAATTTATCTGTCTGTTTAAGGTTGTCCGCTACCACACAGAAGGATCGAAATCCAGAGCCTTATTCTCGGCCCCCAAATATCTTCTTCCTTTTTTTTCTTTTTCCTATTTTTAGTTTTTTTCTAATCAGCGAGAAGAATATTGTTTGAATTTTAGTGATTATTCAGTTGGATTCTTTGTTGCTGGTTTTTTTAAGGATTCTCCTGCCCGAGTTCTTCCGCCTTTGCTTTTTGTGATATCTTATTTTTCCTTTTAGATTCTTTTTGGTTGTGTTGAATTTTCAACCGCTTTGCTTTGCTTTTGGTGCTTAATTTTCGTGGTGTGAACCCCGCACATGATGGAATGCTTCTTTTGTAGAGCTTATATGTCTTTGTTGATGCCTTTTTTCTTTCCACTTCAATATAATTTCAATTTCTTTTAATGGTGTTTGGTGGAAGAATAAGCGTAGTTTTGAGCCTGGGTGGTCCATGGAAAAGCAGACGCATAATAAAGTGTAAAAGAGTTCCATCAGTGCTTGAGAATCTGGGAGGAGTTAATCTTGAGCATATAACCATATATATTATAGATGGTCAATGGTCAATATTGTTTTATTTAAATATAATTTTGACTATTCTCTTTTATTGTATAGATTAACAACTCTGACTTCTCAGTACGGGCGATAGCTGATAAGGGACGGATTTTGTAGAATTTCTAGATATACTGTTCAATTCTTAACTGCCAAATGGAGGCCAAAATTGGATAATTTAGCTGATTCCGTATTATCTGACTAGTAGTGATTGCTTTGAGACATCTCTTATGCTTCCTTAATAATCAAAATTTCACTGAACTTTAATCTTTTGTAACATATGTACTTTGGACTTTTTTTTCTACTTCTCTTGGAATTTCTTTGTCTCTCAACTACTAGCACTTATGCTTATATAGTGCTGTTATTTGTCCATTTCCCCCCTAATATATATTTCTTGTTTTTTTTTTTTTTCA
>Ga0209700_104201_pt1 | contig 26353 bp, 13 predicted proteins | sample SiratroredBW_FD_187528 | JGI IMG/M metagenome (GOLD analysis project Ga0209700, IMG submission 187528) | Root nodule microbial communities of legume samples collected from California, USA - Siratro red BW (SPAdes) (version 2) | ecosystem: Host-associated > Plants > Roots > Nodule | place: USA... | reverse complement strand
CTAAAACAAGTTTAATGTGCAGAAACTGAAATGCTCTAATTCAGAATGCAAGATGCTCTTCTATACTATTTATTTCTCTACTAGAGTTTCAAATCTCAAATGATATAGATTCAATTTTTGTCATTCTTCTATTCCTTTGTTTCGTTCCATTATGATGTAGTGCAGAATTATAACATGTATATTAATAAGAATTATAACAGGGTCTGCCTAGACCAAATATGATACAGTGAAAAAAATGTCTAAACCAAATATATCACAGTTAAAGAATAATGCTCCAAACAACTTAGTAAAAAAATTTTACCTTTAATAGTCACAAATGAACTAATTGATTATGCTATATATGGTTCTTGGAATCAAAGGGTCAAAGTTCAAGAAATATAATTTCTCAGTTATTGCATTAGCTCAAGTAAAAAACGAATATAAGGAAACAATGCAACTTACTCAGAATAACAACAAAAATAAATAAATCACTAGTAAAATGTGCATATATTATCACCTTACTTGGAGAAATTTACTCTGTGGCTCAGTATCTGGCTTTCTGAAAATGCCCTTACATCCTGGAAAAGTATTTTCATTCACTCCTAAGTCCAGGTCCTGATAATATTTGGCAAATGTTATAAATAATTGACACAGCAGTGCCACTGTTTCCATCTAAACTAACTTTCAATTATTAGATAAAACTTTGAAAAGGGTTTAGGTTATTGGAGATGGTGACAGAGGAACTCAAGTAGAATAAAAGAAAAATTTATGTACCACTTTTACATCTGACTTCAAATGACATTTTGCTTTCTGTAACACAACTGAATTTGGTGGTGACATTTCTAGTATACTATCTGGCTGTATAGAACGTTGACTTGGACAAGACATGACTTTCTCAGTGCTTGAGAGTCTTAAAGCACTAAGTATGTTATCAAGATTTAAGGATTCAACAAAACCATCCATAAAAGATAAATTTGAACTCTCTCTCTCAAAATATGCAATTGTGGTATTATCCGAAAATGTCCAGCCACTCCAATCAATGGATGAGAAGAGAAGAAATTAAAAGAATAAAATTTGGAACATAGAAGTGAAAAGCAAAATAGATGACTAAATAAGATAAACATAGTTTAACCCAACTGATAGTTTCATGTGAACAAATCTTGAAATGTTCAGTAGAGATGTTATTTTGAAATATACTTTCCAAATTTTGTATAATTCAATTCATAGGTAGGTTAGTTGTAGGCTAGTTTAGGAGCAGTTTAATTCTTAACAAAACTGAACTAAAGGATCGCTGAGTTAATTAAGTTTTCACTCAAATTAGTTAAGTTTAGTTGAGTTTGACAGTAGTTTAGCTCAGTTAATTTTATTTTAAACTATCATAGAGGCCACAAAATCAAATCAGAAATACAATTATCATACCTGAACATTTTCAAATACATGAATAGAACCACTATATCCTTTTGCTTTCTTCTTAGCAGATAAAGCTCATCGACGCCATTCATTTTCCTCCTTCCATAGAAAAAAAAGGATGTATTTTCCGCCCTGCGCACACCTTTGCATCAAGCTGATTCTAAAAACATCAGAAAGTACACCACACATTATCAACTACAGCATACCCAATGGTACTAATTACAACATGATATTTCACAACACATGATTTAAAATTGAATTATAATCTTAAAAGTTCAAATTGCCTTCACTTAAATCAACAACATTTTATTATTTCACAACAACAAGATTTAAAATCAGCAACATTTTGTACCAATTTTGAGCACATTTCCAGTGACAATAAAAACCTCTATTAGTGCTAAATTGTGGACGCCTACATCCAGGGGGCACCGATTTCTTTTGTTTAGGGGAAAAGGAAAATAAAAGAGGAAAGATAGCATTATCTGATACAACAGCACATACAGAACAATCAAAATCAGCAACACAAACCAAAATCCACAGTAAATCCCAACCAAGGATCCATCAACAACAAAACCAAAACTAGACCAAATCGAAACAAGAACACACCATTCTAATTCCAAAAATATGAATAACCACCGAATACAGAATGCAAACAGACGAAGAACGAGAAGAACACACCTGGATCGAGTTGTAGAATGGAAAACCGTTAGGAACGAGCGAGATAGGTTCTTCGATGTTGAAAAGTGAAATTGGGAGAATTAGGGTTTTGATTCAATGAAACTGAAGAGAAGTGAAATTGAGAGAATTAGGGTTTTGATTCAATGAAGAAGATGAGAAGTGAAATTGAGGAACTAAACATTTTGTGGGAACTTTACGTTGGAGGGAACAAAAGTTTCATTGGGAAAGTTTGGGGAAACGAAAGTTTGGGGGAACGAAAGTTTGGGGGAACGAAAGTTTGGGAGAACGAAAGTTTGGAACGAAACTTTGCATTTTCGGGAATGAATACTGCACGCACTCAAAAAAATGATATCATGTATGAAGCGGCATTTCTAAATGTCGTTTTTTAAACTTAAAGTGTGGCATTCACTAAAATTTCGTTTTATATAGTATAATATGACACTTTTTTTGAAATGCCATATTAAAATCACCACCACATACACCATTTTTTGTAGTGCATGAAGGACTTTGAAAGCCTTCACACATAACTGATAAAGACTTTTGAATTCATGAGCGAATTCCCTTCAAGAGGTAGAGGATGATACATGAAGATGAGGAAGTTCCTAAAGAAGAAAGAGAGGAAGAACATCAAAGAATACGAAGAAAGAGCATGACTAAAAGAGACAAAGAAAAGCGAATAATGAAGAGATTTGATGGAAGAATAACATGAGGAAGAATTAAAGCTTTGGAGGAAATTAGAAGAATATATTCTTGTAAATTGTATGAAACTAGAAGAACTTGAGAGAAGTATGAACTTGACGGTATAAACTTGAGACAACTTGGTAATAAATATGGGAAAATAAAAAGTATTTTTGGAAGACTTAAATTAACACATGCATCTCACATGGACTAGTTTGAAGTCAATCCTAACTCTTTAAGTTTCCAACACATTCAATGTATCTAGAGTCTTAAAGTATGTGCTTTTATCCTAGTCATCCTAGAATAATCATTACATTCCATGTATCTTAGAAAATACCAGGTGCATCTCTTTAATTTCAAGGGATTTAATGGTAGGTAAACATAGTTAAGTAGTGTTAACCTTGATTAGAATAGTTAATCATTTTTTACTCTTAAAGCTCATCCTGGGTCGCACCATTCATGCTATAAATAGAAATGTGTATTCTCGTAAGTAAGTTGAATGATAAAGAAACTCATTTGTGAGATTCTTTGAGAGATTGAGTTGTGTCTTTACTCTAATCTTTTGATTCTTATCTTAAAAAGAATTTTCAAGTAAGGATTTTCCTTCACTCATCTTGAATGTTTTCATCCTTAAAGGTAGCGTGTTAAATCATTTCCACTCCTTAATTGATTTTATGTTTCTTTTACTTATTTCTTGTTTTCAATACTTATTTCCTTCACTGATTGAAATTGTTAAATACTATTCTTATTCCAGGGTTTCTTCTTTTGCTCCCACTCTTGTTCTTTTATGGAGAATGTAAACAATAACTCCTCTTGAGTTGTTCTAAATCGAAGAAATCTGCAAAGGTTCACTTCAGAAAACGTGAAAAAGGAGAAAACGAAAGTAAAATAAAATTGAACATTTGTGGCAGCATAAGATGGAAAAGTCATACTGATTCTAGATACCATGTGAGGATGAAATAGAGAATTAAAAAAACATAAGAAGAAGGAAAATTTGTGTTATGTTAAAGGATCTTATACTTTGACATGATATATTATAAAATATCACCATTTAACATTGAAATAAATTATTATTTCATTATTATATGATATTTTATTAAAAAAATAAATGTTAAATGGAAGTATTGATAAAGAGTAGTGTCAAAGTAGAATTTTTCTATGTTAAAACTAATTATTACACAGCAGAGCAAGAGAAAGTGTATATAAAGCATGGAACGAAACGTTATGCAAGTGACATGCAGTGCAACATATATGAACCATGCACAGAGACACTATAGTGAATAACAACCATGCATAATACACTGCAGCAGTGTATCACAACCATTCATAATATAGTGCATAATAATTGCTCATCAGTTGCAGCTCCCCCCAATGTCTTTTATTTTCTTTTCGTTATCAGCAACGAAAACACAGAGACTAGTTGAACCGGAGCTACAAATTAGTTTACACTTTATTCTTAAACATAGAAATTATTGACCAATTTTACTTTCAGTAAACTACATTGACACTGAAGACTGTGTGTCAAAAATACGATTAAGAGTTGCAGCCAATCGAACTCCTCCTTGAGCTAATCGCAAATTTACTATCGGATAACGAGAGAGGAAGTATTCATCTGTAGAGTACATTTTCATGGTATAGTTAGAACAAAATAACATAAAAAATCATTTTTCATAATCATGAAAACTCCCATGGCTTACCATCTAATACTGAACCTTCAGGGGCACCTTCATAAGCCCACTCACAGGCATCTTTGACACTTTCAGATGCATATCTAAAACATTAACCATGTTAATTAACAACGTATAAGCATTGGTTCACGTTTTAAAGCAATTTGCAATCAAAATCTTGACAAAAGAAAAGAAAATAATTGATTCCTACAAATTGTGTAAATCCAAGTATGCTTTGAAAGAAAAAAGAATGAAAAATAAAAAATGTTAAAAATTCTTGAAAATCTTATATTGGTTAAAGAGAACATTAATTTACAAGGATAAATCTAACTGATCTGGTTTTATATTGTTGAATTGGGTTTAAATTTTATTTTTTAATATAATATTAAAATTATTAAAACTCCATTTCACTCGAAATTTAGATTAATTGTGTATTTTTTATTCCCTCACTCAATGTCTTCGAAATCGAAGAGTAAATTAAAGACTTCATATCGGTTAAATATAAAATTAATATATAATATATAAATGAAGATAAAAATAATATAAATCTTATATAAAATTAATTTATAATTTATAAATCTTATATCAAATCGGTTTTATCAATAAATTACACTTAAACTCAAATCCTAATAAAAATATAATTTAGATAGAAACATTCTTTATAAAATATGTTTGACAAATGATAGGAGTAAGGGATTCTAAGGGACATACATAGCTGGGCATGATACGGCATCGTTTTTGCAGTTCTCCCATCCTTCTACTTCATCCGCCCATGCTCTCTGTTCATTAAAAGAAAAACTTTAAAAACAAACTTGAAAGCACAAATCCTTAGGTTGAAGACGATAGAAGAACCACACAATACCGTAATGTTCTTTTGAAGTGTACTAGCGAAATCGTCAATATCGTCATAGAATCTTTCAACTATTGTGTCAATAATGACAGTATCCCAAACCTGTATGCATATGGTATATTATAAACAGTATATTATAGCAGAAACAGATGATATTTCTGTATGAAGAAAATTAGAAATTTAAACCTACATGGTGAAGATTTTGCTTTCTTCTGTACCAGTGAACACTGATGTCATTGCCACCCTTGTCTGATACAAACCCACAATGTAGAGGCTGTCCATAAAAGGGTGTATCGGAAGTTAATTCATATGAAAGAGTAATATATTAATTCCTTTCAAACCTTTATTTGCAGTAGGTTAAATATTTTATAATTTCTTTGACATATTTCATGTTGTTTATTTCAATCCCTTACTTTTTAATTCAATATCTATGAACTAAATTTTTTTCTATAAAAAAGATATTTCAGGAAATTTTTAAAATTTAATATACCAAAACTTAATAACAGTTAAAGATAAACTTAAAGTAACATTTAAAAATAGGTTGACCAATATAAAAAGTATCTAGTAAATACATGAAAGTACGTTATTTTAAAAACTTCAAGTTTAGTTAGTTTCTAACTTGTAAATTATAACGTATTTAAATTTCTTCTACTACTATCGATTTATATTTTAATATTTTTATTATTTTATTGATTATTATAAATTTTAATTTTTAGGGACAACATTGTACTATTTTTAATATTTATTGGATTACATTTTAATTTTTTACCTAGTTCAAACTTAAAAAAAATTTTCATTAAAAATTGAACTAAATTACTGTTTAATTACATGATGTTATATGAAAATTACACAGAAAAAATTATAAAAAAAATAAATATAATGATAGATTAAATTGAGAAATAAAACAATTTAAATTTTTGAAAAATTATAAAAATTAATTTTGATTAATATTCATTACATTAACCCATTTAAATAAAATCACTTATTAAAATTAAAAACTTATTTTACATTTACTAATAGTTTATCACTTACGATCAATTCTAGCTTTTTAGTTTGAAACATATAAATCAAAAGCTTATTGACTAACAGTTAATTAATTATTAACTAAAAGTTAGTTCATCAACTATCAACTACCTTATCAAACTTATTGACTAACAGTTAATTTATTAACTACAAGTTAGTTCATCAACTATCAACTACCTTCTCAAGGAGTGTTGTCAAACAAATCCCTATATTATACTAAAATTAACTTTCCTAAACCAAACTTGATTAATTTTTACTCTGTTTTTCTTTATTATTTTATTATGGGTTGAAACTTTACATGCGAACATAGGATATCGGTGATCTAATTACTTGAAGAAAAATAATATTTTGATATCATTTTCAAAGGTATCTCTATTTAATATCGTGACATAACAAAAAAATAATATTTTAATGAGTTATGGGACACATGTAATTATAAAGTTCTTTTGAAATATATGACAGTTGTGTTTAAGTGGTTTTCTCTATTTTGATACGTGGTTTGCTGATAAGTACTTTTGAACTTGTCAAAGGAGCAGTATTTCCAAAAAATTATAAAATTCTTTTAAAATGTATAATACACACGTCCAGGTAGGTTCCTCTGTTTTGGTACGTGGTTTGCTTAGAAAGACTTTTGAACTCATGTTACAAATATAGGAAGTAGGAACCTTATGCATTCATGTTGTTCTCATTTTGAAAAAAATATAGTCCAGGTGATTTTCTCTGTTTTATATGTGGTTTGCTCATAAGTACTTATGTTTCTTTTCATTTTGAAAAAATACAATTATAATGTTGTGGAAAGTAAGAATGTTCAAATGATTTCTTCTGTCTTTGTCTTTGTTGATAAGTATTTTTGAGATTTAAGTGAAAAATGGAAAGTAAATATAAACTTAACACACGTAAGTGAATAAAAAATTATTTTTTTATCATTTAATGGTGTCAAATGGATATAATAACAAATAAAGGTGTCAAAGTATCATGTTCCTTACTTGAATAAGCAGATCTATAAAACCAAATGCATATACCTGATGGATGTCTCCCACAAAGTGTGAAAGGAACATAAGAGCTTGAGTGAGATTATCTGATATGGAGATGTTACCACATATACAAAACAAAATTGTTAGCGTGGTCGAAAATCATGTCGATATATATATATATACACAACATTAGTTTGACATTTACATCTAGATTTGGTCTCACTGCCATACTCCAGAAGCTGGTTGGTGTAATTGGTAATCGCTGCTACAACACATCGCCCTTTAATTTCAGTTTTGTGGTCTAAACAATCCCCTGAATGTTCAGCACCAGGTTAGTACTATATCAAATTCCGTAACATGTATGTGAATTTTTACAATCTTTCTGAGCATAGAAAGAGTTTGAAGATGAGTTGAGAGAAGAATAAGGAAGTTACGTTTTTGCTTGTAGGTGCAAGCGTTGTCAGGAGTATTTGCATAGTGCAAAGGTGTAGCCCAAGGAAACACCACCTTCAAATGATCAGCCCATGAACACTTGCTAGACAAATCATTGTTGGCAGATTTTGGCAACAGTTTCTTCACAGCTGCTGCAGCTGCAGGGCTCAGCCGAGCCTACACAAAATCAAATCAAAGATAATAAGAAAGGAACCTGAATTTGAGTCACATTTGCAAGTTCAACCATAACAACTTGTGAGGTTAGTGAAAACAAAAAATCTAGATAAGGAGAGGCACCTGAGCAATCTTACAAACAATGGTATGTCCATCTTCTCCCCAGCCATGAGTTTTTGAAAGCAAAAGCAGGAATGAGACTATGGCCACTAGCTGAAACACTCTACAACCACCCATTCTTATCTAATCTTCAAAGCTATGCAAATATCCAACTTAGCCATACTTGTATATATACACGCTTCCACTGGATGACCTGTGGTTTCCAAATTTGGTGCTAATATATTAATGTCTAAAACTATTTTATAATTATAATTTTCTAGTCGAAAAAAAAATTATCATACTTTCTCATCACTCAAAACTCATTAAAAAGAAATTGTCTCTTACTTCTTGTCAAATAGTACTTCATTATCAAGATATAACTTTTCTTTCCAGTTAAAGGCCATGTGTACAAATAGAATATTAATGGTAGTATGTGCATGAACACACCATATTTGAACTAAATACCTATTTATTTTTTTTACTAATCCCCCAATCAAACACTAATGATATGACAATTTTATTTTAAAATATAAAATAATTTGAAATGAATCATGGATAAATGTAAAAATGTGTTATTATTTCATTAAGGATTTTAAAGATATAAAAAGATTGAAGTGTGTAGGTATAGTATTTTTTCTTAATATTGACATTCAACATAATTGAGAAAAATAAAAAAAAAAAAGGAAAAGAAACACTTATATATAATTATATAAAAATAAATTAAAATAAAATAAAAATAATTACGTTTTCATTTGAAAATAATAGTTATTTAATTTTAATTAGAAAATCAACTTTTAAATTTAAATTATTATAAAAAATTAATTGATAAGGATGAAATTTACATTACTTATCACATCAAAATATCCAATATACTGAACACATGGCGCATAAAAATAAAACAACATTCAATAGTATAATATAGGTTCAAAGATAGGTCTAAACAATTTTGTTTATTTAGATTAGAAAATGGACTTTAAATTTTATTTAATGAACAAGAAATTTCTACACCTATATAATATATATATATATATATATATATATATATATATATGTTATTTTATTGAGTATAAAATGAAAGTGAAAAAAACAAACAGAAGTGTCCACATAACTTTTTCCTTTTTCTAAATCATATTCGGAAACGTGATTTAGGTTCGTGGATGTGATTTTTTGTATTTTCAAATGAAATAAATGGATATTATCATCATCTGACAGGAGTCTACGTACCGTCCAAGTGGGAAAGTAAAGGATATAAGAGGAATACTCATTTGCGAGCACGTGTTATTTATGATCATTTAAATTCTTTTATAATATTAGATGAGTAGTCATAATATGTGCTTAAAATTTTGGAAGATGATATCATCATTAAATGGTATTGTAAGTGTGTATTATAGATGTTTTTTTTTACTTGTTTTTAACATACGATTTTTTTTTAAAAAAAAATAATAAAGTATCAGCTTTTTAAAATAGTTGTCCAATCTATAAATAAAAAACACAAACTTATTATTTTTTGGTATGTGCATGATACATGATACATCAATACAATGCATCTACATTATAATCAAGATAAAAATGCTAATCATAAGGATATGCAATTGTAAAAGCATTGGTGTGTGGAAAAGTGTGAGAACAGCCGTTTTAAAAGAGAGAGACAAACATAATTCGGAGCTCCTTCTAAAGCAACCTTTAAAGATCCAATTGTGAAACCTTATTTGATTGAGCTCCAATTTTTATTGAAGATTTCTCACTCATATTTCTTCAATCTAAATGGTGTGATTGTATACTAGAGATCTATATAAGAGTAAAGAATTTTGTGAAGAGCTGCTGTCTGCAGAAAGTTCATATTACTGTCAGTCTTGGTTGTTTCGGAAATCCAATAGTGAAATATTCTCCAATTGCTCTGGAATTTTTACTGGAGTTTTATCACCCATGATATGTTAGTTTGGACAGTAAGATTTGAAATCGGAGCTATAGTTTATTTCCAAAAAATTCGTGAACAGTGACAATTTTTCTGACGACAAGATTCTTGTACTTTTCTTTGTTAAATTTTAATTTGTTGATATTTTGGACCATTGTTGGTGACCATTTGAGGATTAGGAAGAGTTGTATTGATATGCTCTTTGATTGATGTTTTGTGAGACTCATTGTACATTTGTTTTGGTATTATTGGAGTATTTACTGTCCCAGGAGTTTTTTTTATCTCTATTGAGAGGTTTTTTCCACGTCAATTATTGGTGTTGATTTATTCTTCTGTTTTAATTGCATATTTGTTTTTTATTTGGATTGATTGATTGCGTTCAGGGTGTTTTCATATTGTTATGATAAAAGTAAATCCTATTGCTTGCCTAGCTCCATCAACTGGTATTAGAGCTCCTTAGTTTGGGGTTGTGTTTTGGTGAACAATGGAAACTAACACTAGTAGAATGGTGACTCTGAATGACTCCAATTATAATATTTGAAAATTAAAAATGGAAGATTTTCTTTAGGTGAAAAATTTTTACAAACCTGTTTTTGGAAATGAGAAACCTTGTAATATAAGTGATGAAGAATGAAATCTCTTGCATAGACAAGTTTGTGGATATATTAGAATGTGGGTTAACGATAATGTGTGAACCATATTATTAGGGAGACATATGCTCAGGCTATGTGGACTAAGCTTGAATAGTTATATGCTAGAAAAATTGAAAATAACAAGATTATTTTGATAAAGCAATTGTTAACTTTGAAATATACTGATGGGACATCAATGACAGATCACTTGAACAACTTCCAGGGAATTATGAATCAGTTATCTGCTATGGGTATCAAGTTTGATGAAGAAATTCAAGGACTATTGCTTCTTGGCTCCTAACTAGATTCGTGGAAAATTCTTAGAACTTCATTGTCCAATTTTGCTCTTGATGGTGTTATTTTTGTGGACCTTACCAATATAGTGTTTTGAATGAAGAAATGAGAAGAAAGTCACAGGGTACATAGTCTCATTCAAATATTTTGGTTTTTTGAGTATAGGGGGAGAAGCAACAGTCGTGCTTCGAAAGACAAAGATTAAAGTAGGAGAAACTCTAAAGGCAGGTACAAAGAAGTTGAGTGTCACTATTGTCATAAGAAGGGGCACATAAAGAAATATTGTTGGAAGTTGAAAATAAAAAGTGGAAAGGATAACAATGACAAGGGTAAAGATAACAATGATGATGAAGACAAGATCAATGCAATTTCTGTTGACTTCCTTTTAGTTTATGAGTTTGAGTTTGTGACTTAACTAGTTGGGTGATTGATAGTGGTGCTTCTTTTCATATCACATATAGGAGTGATTTGTTTACTTCCTACACTCCTGGTGATTTTGGCAGTGTGAAAATGACTCATGAAGGTGTAATAAGATGTGCTAGTGTTAGACAAGTTTGCTTGAAGATGTCTAATGGCTCAAGATTAATTTTGAAGCATATGAAGCATGTTCTTGATGCCCAATTAAACTTACTTTCTGTTGGTAAGTAGCATGATGAAATCTATAACAACTTATTTTCAGGTTGAAAGTTCACTAAGGGTTCCATGGTTGTGGGTAGAGGTACTAAGCACTCTACACTTTACATAACTCAGGCTAAAATTATAAAATATTTTGTTCATGCAGCTGAATTTGTTAATGGAATTGACTTGTCGCATAAGAGGTTATGTCATATGAGTGAGAAAGAGATGCCTTCTTTAGCCAGAAAGAATGTATTATCTGGTGTTGGAAAGACACATTTGCAGAAAAGTTCTCATTGCTCTCGTAGGAAGCAAAATAATGTCTTATTAAGAGTCACCTACCTTTAAGAAAGTCAGCAATAGGTGATTTGGTGCATTCTGATGATAACAATGTTGATATGATGACAAAGGCATTCCCTAGGAAAAGCATGAGACATGTTGCTCTATCGTCAGATTTGTGAGGGTCTCAACCTAGTCGAGAAGGGGGAGACTTGTTGGGTTGGTTGTCTCCTTGTGAGGCTCAAACCCATTTTTCTTGGTGTGTCCATGATACATGACAAACCCAATATAATACATCCACATTATAATTAGGGTAAAAGGCTAACCCTAAGGGTGTGCAACCATGTACGTAATCGTGAGACCATAGAAGAGAGAGAGAGAGGCAAACACAATTCACAACTACTTCCTAAAGCAACATGTGTTCGTTGTTTTGAATATCCAATGGTAAAACCTTGTTTGATTGAGCTGCAATTTTTATTAAAGATTCCTCACTCATATTTCTTCAGTATAGACGGTGGGATTGTTTAATGAAGATTTGTAGAAGAGTCAAGAATTTTGTGAAGAGTTGTTGTCCGCAAGAAGTTGTTGTTATAGTCAGTCCTAGCTATTTCAGAAATCCAACGGTGAAATCATTTTCAATTGTGTTTAAATTTTTATTAGAGTTATACCACTCACATTACGTTATTTTGGACAGTCAGATTATAAATTGGAGCCCTATTTCATTTCTAGAAAATTCATGAACAATGACAATTTTTTCTGGTGTTGAAATTCTTGAACTCTTCCTTGTTAAATTTCAATTTGTTGATATTTTGAGTCATTAATAGTGATTATTTGAGGATTAGGAAGATTTGTATTGATATGTTCTTTGCTTGATGTTTTGTAAGACTCAACGTACCTTTGTTTTGGTATTATTGGAATATTTATCGTCCTATGAGTTTTTTTTTTATCTCTAAGAGGTTTTTCACATGTTAATTATTGGTGTTGATTTATTCTTCTATTTTCGACTGCATATTGATTTTTGTTTGGATTGATTGATTGCATTCAAAGTGTTTCCATATTGTTATGATAAAAGTGAATCTTATTGCTTATGCTGCCTGACTTCATCAGACTACGTCCATGTACCATCCAAGTGGGTAAGTAAAGGATATAAGAGGAATATTCCTTTACATATGAAAATTGCAAGCACGTGTTAAAAAAAAATTATGATCATTTAAATTCTTTTGTAATATTAAATGAGTAGTAATAATATGTGCATAAAGTTTTGGAAGATAATATGATTATTAAATGGTATTGTAAGTGTACATTATAGATGTTTTTTTTTACTTGTTTTTGAACATATGAATTTTTTTTTTAAATAAATAATAAAGTATCATCTTTTTAAAATAATTGTCTAATCTATTTAATTTACAAATAAAAAAATATTTTTCAATAAACAAGTTATCTACCTTAAAATAAATAAATAAATATTTGAAAAATTATTTATTTTTATTTTACCCAAACTTATATATATGTATTGGGCAGACGAGAACTGGCCCAGGATAATATCATCCCATGTGAGAATAAGAACTTACCAGTCCATGACGATATGTTTACGATCTGGTACGAGATCAAACATTATGAAGCCAACTTCGAGAAAATCAAACCTAAAAGTATTGCCACGTCGAATAGTTTGTCGTTCTAACATTAATTATTCAAATCCCTATAAATATCCTACCATTTTGACAATAACGATTCAAATCTTTGCCAATTACATGTCATTCTAATAGTAATGATTCAAGCCTGAGCAGGGTCTTTACATCAATTAGGTCACATCAAGTCTCACCCTATAAAGAGGATCTCTAGTTCAAGATAAAAGATACTTTTTTCATACCAGTTTATAATTAGCACTTTGACTCCCGTATACTTACTTTGGCATCGGAGAATCTTTTGCGGAGACTCCCCCTGTTTGTGGAACGGAAGAATGAGAAGAACCACTAAGAGAGCGAGCAACAATTGTTCGAGACCGAGATCACCAACGACAATGCCTGCAAGTTGAAAACCCCTCTTAGGTCCTGTAAGAACAATTGGCGTCCACTGTGGACCGAGGAGGGACAACGAGAGCTAGGAAAGATCGATGGTGTCAACGAGAAGCAAAATACAAGAAATACAAGAAAAACTTAGCATGGTAGAGAACGATCATGTAGCAATACTAGTTGTAAGAAATATCATAGATTTTGTATTTGATGAAGTCAAACAAAAAGCAAAATCAGTCAAAGTGAAGACAAAGAAGAGATGAAGGCTTTGTCCTAGCTTTTAGTATATGGGTGTGTAAGTTGATGGAATGAAGTGTAAAGGTTCATATATCAGTGGGTGCATTCAAGAAATCTTAATAAAGTTAATTGGAACTATTTTCGAAAAACAAATTTTGAAAAATCTCTATTAGGTAAAATAAATCGATTGAACAAATTTTTAAATTGATTGATTTATGCTAACTAACATGTTTAATAAGTAATTGTTTCTTTAAATCTGATTTAAAACAAAAAGGAATTGTTTTAAATAAATGTGTTTTGAATGTTTTGATATACAAAAAAGAAATACACAATACACGAAGAGAAAAATATACTTTTGGTGTGAATTTTAAAGATAGAGAACAATAATTGTTTTCAAGAGAATCCTCGATCAAGAAAACCTTGAAGAAGGAGTTATTGGTGTGCTTCTACCGATTTTTGAAATTTTGCACTATTCAAATCATCTTCAAGAACAGGGAAGATTCTGAAATTAATCTTTAAACCTGTGTTGTTTGAAATAGATTGCGAGAATGTTTAAGTTTTACAAAACTCATTCAATTAGTTGTTTTCTGTATTGTAACAAGGAATTATAGCTTTGTTGGTGTGTCTGTGTTGTGATTCTGGTTTGTAGGGTTCAAAGGAAGAAGGTTACTCCATGTGTTTTGTAATTCTTACAAGGTACAAGAAAGTGTCTTGATTGTATAAGGTTTACAATTAAGAGTAATCAGTTAATTCTTTGCTTGTTGGCAAGGAAGATTGGATGTAACCCTTGGGGAATGGTGAACCAGTATAAATCTCGTGTATTTGATCTCTTTCTCTCTCTAATCTTGATTCGCGACTGATCCGCTGTATAATTGTATCTTTTGCGTAAAAATAAATCAATTGTTTTTGAAATCAATCAATTTAATTTTCGTATTCAACATATTACATACTGGTTATTATAACATCCTGAAAAATAAATACTATATATATGTATATATTATTTGTGTTCCAAATATTGTTTTTTTACCAATTATATATATATATATATTACGAATAAGGTGAATATTTAGATCAATCGGATTTTCACCTCTTAGTACCGTATCCGTATCACTCTCGGTACCGTATCCATATCACCTCTTGATACTGTATTAGTAAGCCTTTTCGGCTATTGACTCACTTAATTTGTATCACTCTTGGTACCGTATCCATATAACCTCTTGGTACAATATCAGTATCACCTCTCGGTACCGAATCAATAAGTCTTTCGACTATTGATTTACTTATTTGGTATCACCTTTTGATACCATATCTGTATCATCTCTCGGTACCGAATTAGTAAGGCTTTTCAACTGTTGACTTATTTCCGTATCACTCTCAGTACCGCATCAATGAGCCTTGTTAGCACCGAGGTTGTTAAGTGATTTGATCAAGCCAACAATATGATGAAGTCTACATGGATCAAAGCTTGCAAAGTGGATTGCTTGAAGCCATCATGGAGCTTGTGGGAGTTTTGGTCTAGGACTTAGATTGAGTGTGTGTGTGAGTGTGGTTATTGTTCAAAACCATGTTGCATGATTCCTTCACTTGAGAAGAGCTCAAAAGATTCAAATAATTAAAAAGAGACTAAAAGTGATTAAATGATTTTGAAAAACCATTTTGAGATGAAGATCAATAAACTGTTTGTCAAAATTGAACTTATTGGATTTTTTCTGTGTTACAGAAAATCAATCAATTGAATGATTAAAACAATCGATTGAATTTTTTGTCTGTTATAAACCAGTTTTCTATATAAGGGTGGCACGTGATTTGAAACATGTGAAAAACACATTTGATGGATAATTTGAGATTTTCTAAGAGAAAAAGCGCACTTACTGTGAGAACAAGTTTTTACATTGATTTTCAATTAACAAAACATCAAGAACTTGAACCTTGGAGCCTTGTCTTGAGTGGGTTTCGTGCAAATTGGTTCTGCACCAAAGTTAAGTCTTCTACACTGTTCTTTATCCATTTGTAGTCTGTGGTGTGTAGAAGTATTGTTGTTATCACACTAAATTGTTATCTCTTGTATTGTGAGAGGTTTGGTTGAAAATCACGAAGGGTTTGTGATTTGTTATTGTGGTTTTGTTACCCATATTACATAGGGTGTGTAATTCGGTTTGTGCAGTAGGTTTGTGCATTGTATTCACAACTGCTTTGGGGTGCAATAGGTTGTGTGCTACGGGGTGCAGTGTTGTCTTGCTGGGAGCAAGGGTCTTGTGTGCTGTTGGGTGCAGTGTTATAACTTGCGGGGAGCAAGGGTGTTTGTATTGTACTGAACTGATCTTGTGATCATTTTAGTGGAACTCTTTGCTTGTTGGCAAAGGAGTGGACGTAGTCCTTAGGAAGGACAAACCAGTATAAATCTTGGTGTTCTTGATCTCTCTTTCTCTCTTCTTATACGCTTTATCACTTACTATCACGATCCCATTTGATTTTTCATTCTGTTGATGTTATTGTGTTTTCTGAAACTGTTTTAACTGTTTATCTGATTATCACTGGACTATTCTGAATTGTGTTCTTTATTCAGTTTACTGCTGATCTGAGTGTTCTTGTCAAATCTAATTGCGTTTATCAATTGACTAGTTATTTTTTCAAGGAAGTGGTTTAATTACATGGACTACCTAGCAGTATTATTTCTAATTCAAATTATAAGTTGCTTATTCATTTCTAGAGGACCTTGTGCGAATAACTTGGCACTAAACTTCTTTACTTAACTACTTGTCACATTCAAATAGATGGTCAAAAAGAAGTGTTTAATAGAACTCTAAGTCAACTTCTAAGATACACAATTTCTAAAAATCTCAAAGAGTAGAAAAATACATATACTTCACATAGAGATTTCTTACTACAGAGTAGTTCATTCTACTACTTCTCACTCCCCTTTTGAGATTGTTTATGGATTCAAACTCTAGGCTAGGGGAGATGGTCCTTTCCAAGTTCTTAGAAAGATCAATAATAATGCTTATGAGTTGCATTTGCTTGAGACTTTTGTTGGAAGTCATAGCTTCAATGTTTTTTATTTGTCTCTTTGTAATACAAGACTTCAAAATTCGTGAGCGAATTTCCTGAAAGAGGGGGAGGATGATACATATGAAAATGAGGAAGTTCCTGAAGAAGAAAGAGAGAAAGAACATCAAAAAAATACAAACTTGGAGCATGACTAAAAGAGACAAAGAAGAACAAATAAAGAAGAGATTTGATGGAAGAATAACAGGAGAATAACTTAAAGCTTTGGAGGGGGTTTTTAGAAGAATAAATATTTGTAAATTATAGGGAATTAGAAAAAGTTGAGAGAAGTAAAAATAGAAAATATGAACTTGACATAACTTGGTCATAAATATGGGAAAATAAAAAGTGTTTTTGGAAGAGTTAAGACATGCATCTCACAAGGACTAATTTGAAGTCAATAACATTTAAGTTTTCAAAACACGTTCAATAACTCGTAAGTCTTAAACTATACACCCATGTACTTCCATCCTACTCATTATAGAATAATCTTATAAACTATTAAGTGCATCTTCCTAATTTCAAGATTAATTATAGATAAACATAGTTAAATAGAGTTAACCTAGATTAGAATAGTTAATCATTTTTTACTCTTGAAGCTCCTCCTTGATCGCATTATTCATGCTATAAATAAAGCTGCTCTCCTTTATATTTTCATAAGTTGAATGGAGAAAAAACTCATTTGTAAGAGTTTGAGTTGTGTCTTTACTCTAATCTTTTAGTTCTTTATATGGAGAAGTTTTTTCAAGTATGAATCCTCATTTACTCATCCTTAAAAGTGACGTATCCTCATTTGCTCATCCTTAAAAGTGACGTGTTCAATCATTCTCTTTCCTTAATCAAATTTATATTTCTTTTATTTATCGTTTCTTGTTTTCAATATTTGTTTCCTTTACTAATTGAAATTGTCGAATAATTTTCTCATTCCATGGTTTCGTACGCATCCACTCTTGTTTTTTCACGAAGAATGCAAATAACAATTTCTCTTCTGGTGGTTTAAAATCCTATAAAGCCTTAAAGGTTCACATTAAAGAGGGTGGGAAATGAAAGAAGCAGATTAAAGAAAAAATTCAACGTTTGTGGCAGCAGAAGATGGAGAAGCCATGCTGATTCTAGATACCATGTGAGTGAAAATCGAGAAAGCATAGAAAGAACGAACAATTGCGTTATGTAAAATCTAATTGTTACACTGCAGAGCGGAGATATATGAACAATGCACAGAGACACTGTAGTGTACGACAACCATGCATAATATACTACTTCAGCAGTGTATATCACAGCCATTCATGATAAACTACGTAATAATTGCTCGTCACTTCTCCCGATGTCTTTCTTTTATTTTCTTATCAGCAACAAAAACAGACAGACTAGTAGAAACGGAGCTACAAATTAGTTTACACTTTATTCTTAAACATATAAATTGTTGATCCATTCTACTTTCAGTAAACTACATTGACGCTGAAGACTGTGTGTCAAAAATACGATTAAGAGTTGCAGCCAATCGAACTCCTCCTTGAGCTAACCGCAAATTTACTATCGGATAACGAGAGAGGAAGTATTCATCTGTAGAGTACATTTTCATGGTATAGTTAGAACAAAATAAAATAAAAGATCATTTTTCATAATTTTGAAAACTACCATGGCTTACCATCTAGTACTGAACCTTCAGAGGCACCTTCGTAAGCCCACACACAGGCATCATCGGCACTTTCAGATGCATATCTAAAACATTAACCATGTTAATTAACAACGTATAAGTATTGGTTCTCGTTTTAAAGCAATTTGCAATCAAAATCTTAACCGAAAAAGAAAAGCAAATAATTGATTCCAATAAGTTGTGTAAATCCAAATATACTTTGAAAGAAAAAAAAAAGAATAAAAATAAAACAAAACTAAAGAATTCTTGGAGAATAAAAAATAAAAGAAGTTAACATTTTTTAAAGATCTTATATTAACTAAAAAGAGGATTAATTTATAATATATAACTAAAAATAAATCTCATTTCACTGAACTGTTTTATAGAGTTGAATTATGTTTAAATTTTATTTTTTAATATGATATCAAAACTATATTACTCAAGATTTTGAATCACACCACGTGTTCTTTGATTTACTTACTCGCTAAAAATTTTATATAGGTTAGAATAAGATCAATTTACATTTACATATGTAAATGAGAATAAACTCGATCAAAATGAACTTAAATCTTAATAAAAATATAGTTTAGATAGAATATTTTTTATAAAATATGTCTGACAATAGGAAGGGATTCTAAGGGACATACATAGCTGGGCATGATATGTCATCGTTTTTGCAGTTCTCCCATTCTTCTACTTCATCAGCCCATGCTCTCTGTTCATTAAAAGAAAAACATTAAAAACAAACTTGAACGGACAAATCCTTAGGTCGAAGATAATAGAAGAACCACACAATACCGTAATGTTCTTTTGAAGTGCACTAACGAAATCGTCAATGTCGTCATAAAATCTTTCAACCTCTGTCTCAATAATGCTAGCATCCCAAACCTGTATGCATATATGGTGTATATAAATAGTATATTATAGCAGAAACACATGATACTATTGTATGGTTGAAGAAAATTATAATTTAAACCTACATGGTGAAGCTTTTGTTTTCTTCTGTACCAGCGAACACTGATGTCATTGCCACCCCTGTCTGATACAAAGCCACAATGCAGAGGCTGTCCATAAAGCGGAGGTTAATTAATATGAAAGAGTAATATATTCCTTTCAAACCTTTATTTTCAGTAAGTTAAATATTTTATAATTTCTTTGAAATATTTGATGTTGTTTATTTTAATCCATTAATTTTTACATCAATATCTATGAACTAAATTTTTTTCTATAAAAAGCTATTTCAAGGAAATTTTTAAAATTTAATATACCAAAACTTAATAAGAGTTAAAGATAAACTAAAAGTAATATTTAAATATAGGTTGACCAATATAAAAAGTATCTAGTAAATACTTGAAAGTAAGTTATTTTAAGAACTTCAAGTTTAGTTAGTTTCTAATTTGTAAATTATAACTTTTTTTATTTTTGTCTACTACTATCCATTTATATTTTAATATTTTTTTTATTTTTACTTTATTTTTATTTATTATTATTTATTTTAATTTTTAGAGACAATATTGCACTATTTTTAATATTTATTGGATTACATTTTAGTTTTTACTTCGTTCAAATTTAAAAATATTTATCATTATAAATTGAACTAATTAGTGTTTAATTACACTATGTTATATGAAAATTACACAGTAAAAATTATAAAAAATAAATAAATATAATGATAGTTTAAATTGAGAAATAGAAAATTTTAATTTAAAAAAGATAAAATAAAAATATTTGATTAATATTCAATACATTAAATCATTTAAATAAAATCACTTATTAGAATTAAAAAATTATAAAACTTTTAAATAATAAATCTAATGAAAAGTTTAATTAAGAATTTAAATATTTAAAAAAACATATATAATTATAATTTCGTACTAATATATTTTTTCAAAAAAATAATACAAGTATGATTTATATAATAAAACTTATCTGATTTTACATTTTCTATATAGTTTAGCACTTACAAGCAATTCTAATTTACTAAAATAGCTTTTCAGTATGAAACTTATGAATTAAAACCTTATTGACTAATACTTAAAGTTAGTTGATCAACTATCAACTACCTTATCAAGGAGTGTTGTCAAACAAATCCTTATATAATAAAATTAACTTTCCTACACAAAACTTGATTAATTTTTTCTCTCTTTTTTTCGTTATTGTGTCATGGATTGAAACTTCAGATGCCACCATAGGATATGGGTGATCTGATTACTTGAATATATATATATATATATATAGACAGAGAGAGAGAGATTGATAGATAGATATATACCTGATGGACGTCTCCAATAAAATGTGAAAGGAATAGAAGGGATTGAGTGAGATTATCTGATAGATGTTACCACAAAAGAAAATTGTTAGCGTGGTCGAAAATCATATGGATATATATATACAACATTAGTTTGACATTTACATCTAGATTTTGTCTCACTGCCATACTCCAGAAGCTGGTTTGTGTAATTGGTAATCGCTGATACAACACATCGCCCTTTAATGTCATTTTTGTGGTCTACACAATCCCCTGAATGTTCAGCACCAGGTTAGTACCACATCGAATTCATTAACATGTATGTGAATTTTTACAACCTTCTGATATTGCTGTGGATAGAAAGAGTGAGAAGATGAGTTGAGAGAAGAATAAGGAACTTACTTTTGTCCTTGTAGTTGCAAACGTTGTCAGGAGTATCTGCAAAGTGCAAAGCTGAGGACCAAGGAAACACCACCCTCAAACTATCAGCCCATGAACACTTGCTTGACAAGTCATTGTTGGCAGATTTTGGCAACAGTTTCTTCACAGCTGCTGCAGCTGCAGGGCTCAACCGATCCTGCACAAAATCAAATCAAACATAATAAGAAAGGAACCTGAATTTGAGTCACACATGTTCGACAACAATAACTAACAAGTTCAACCATAACAACTAACCTAACTTGTGAGGTTAGTTAAAACAAAAAGCTAGATAAGGACATGCACCTGAGCAATCTTACAAACAATGGCATGTCCTTCATCTCCCCAGGCATGGGTTTTTGGAACCAAAAGCAGGAATGAGACTATGGCCACTAGCTGAACTACTCTATAACAACCCATTCTTCTCTACTATTCAAAACTATGCAAATATCCAACTTAGCCTGCTTTTCTAATATACTTGTATATATATACACGCTTCCACGGGATGACTTGTGTTTTCCAATTTGATGCTAATATATTAATGTCTAACACAATTTTATAATTGTAATTTTTTAATTGAAAAAACTAATATTATGATGCTTTCTCATCACTCAAAACTCGTTATCATGTAATTCTATTATTAAAAAATATTTCTCACTTGTTGTCAAATACTACTTCGTTATCAAGATATAATTTTTCTTTCCAGTCATATGTCATGTGTACAAATAGAATATTAATGGTAGGATGTGCATGAACACACCATTTTTGAACTAAATACCTAGTCTTTTTTTATTAAACTCCCATCAAACACTAATGATATGACAATTTTTATTTTAAAATATAACATGATTTGAAATGAATCATGAATAAAAGTAAAATTGTTCTTATTTTATTAAGTATTTTATAGATATAAAAAGATTGAGGTGTGTACATATAATAATTTTTCTTAATATTGACATTCAACATAATTGAGAAAAAGAAATAAAAAGAGGAAAAACAGCATTTATATATAATTACATAAAAATAAATTAAAATAATATAAAAAAATAGTTACTTTTTCTTTTTAAAATAATAGCTTTTTAAATTTTAATTCGAAAATCAACTTTTAAATTTAACCAATTATTAAATAATTAGTTGATAAAGATGATGTTTACATTACTTATCACATCAAAACATCCAATGTACTTCATCATATAAAATAGCATAAAAATAAAACAACATTCAATAGTAATATAGGTTCAAAGATAGGTCTACAAATTTTTTTTTAGAATAGTTTTAGATTATAAAATGGGCTTTAAATGTTGTTTAATCAACAAGAAATTTCTAACATTTTTCTAAATCATATTGGGAAACTTGATTTAGGATAGGTCAAGAAGGGCGTTCGAGGACGTGATTTTTTGTATTTTCAAATGAAATGCATGAATATTATTATAATCTGGCAGAAGTCTACGTCCATCTACCATCTGAGTGGGATAGTAAAGGATATAAGAGGAATATTCCTTTGGCTTGTGGTATGATCCGAAAATTGCGTGGACGTGTCATAAAAAAATTTGGTGATCATTTGAATTCTTTTAAAATAGGAAGATGAGTAGTCATATAATATGTGCTTAAACTTTGGAAGATGATATCATGATTAAATGGTATTGTATAGTGTGCATTATAGAATTTTTTTTTTTTTTGTACTTGTCTTTTAACATATGATTTTATTTAAAATAAATAATGGAATATCATCTTTTCATATATTTGTCTAATCTATTTAATTTAAAAATAAATGATTTTTATTTTTCAATAAACAAGTTATCGAATTTAAAATACATAAATAAATATTTGAAAAATTATTTATTTTTATTTTACCCAAACTTATATATAATTTACTTAAACTCCTTGTATCAAGCATCCATGTAATAAAATAACGGATATATATTAAGTCCCGTGATTTTGATCTAATCGCACTTGCGTGATGAAGTTTCTTTGTGATTTTTTTAGACATTACCGTTGCTAACGTATAAAATATACTATCGTTTACTTTTAAGTGTGCACGTTTTATAAAAGTTTAAATGATTGTTTTAATTATTTGAAGCCTACATATTAAGATAAATTCAATAGAATAGATGTGGCTGAAGTGAACACAATGGATTAGAAAATAGAGTTCGATGAATTTAATAAATAACTTTTATAACTTTTGACTAAAATCAAATACCACTGAATTTTATTTTATTTTTTGTTAAACTAGGTTTTATAAACATTCAACTTAAAAAAAAATTTCTTATTAACTTTACTTAAACATAAAAAAATCTATACAAGTACCTATCACATATCAAAGCCTGTAAGTACTAAAATATTTTAGTAATATAAAAATTATTGAGAAATTTGAGAATAGAGATACCAAATGATTTTTTTTTTCAATACATGATAAATTATTAGCTCTGCTATTACTTTGGAAAATATGAAGGGGAAAAATACCAGAAATGTCTATATTAATTAACCATGGCCAATACTAATTAAATAATATATTCGTGGATCTTTGTTATCTATCCATATCTCAACTTGTTCATTTTTATATAACTTAGGATCACAATGACAATGGACAGCAGAGTGTGGGATCTATCCTTGTGTTAAATATAAAAATTCACATTATATTTTCATCCTTAATATTCAATTTGTATGAAATTTATGTTTTATCTCAATCGGAATGATTATAGGAATGGGGATATTGAACCTCCCCTCCAAAATTTCTAGAATTTTATAGATTAGAATTAAATTAGAAAGATTTATAATTTATTTTATAGCACATATTATAATATTAACACATAAAAATATAATAAAGAATACAAACTAATGAAATGATTAAGATATGAAAATTCTTATATTTTTTATTCTCTCTTCTCATGTGTTGAATTCATTTTCTTAATAGATAAGGAAACACGAATCAATTACTTCTTATCATTTCTCCCCTGTTCATGTCCTATTTCATTTTTTAAGAAAGAAAAAAAAAAGGAAGTAAAACACATATCACTTATTATTTTTATTATTTTTCATTTGTAATGTTCTATTTTGAAAAAAATAAATTATTTTTCTCTTGATTTGCTTGACAGTTAAATATTAATTTTATAATAATATCGCTGATATACCCGCTTTTACTCTTCCTGATTAAAAAGATTCTTTTTTTTATTTATGAAAAAATCTTTTATATACGAAGAATAGTTATCTTATCTTCTTATTTAAGTTTTTACGTTCTAACTAATCTAAGTGTTTTTATTTTTTTAAAATATATTTTATAATTTTTTTTATCAGAACCTAAAATGAAATATTAAGTGTTATAATTGATTTTTGTGATAAAATATTCATCACTAAAATTACAAATTTATCGCGTGACAATTAATCATTAATATTCTAATTACTATTATACTTTTGAAATATATGAATGTCACTGTACCTACTATTTGTTTGACAAAAACAATATTGTCACTAATAATTTACTTAGTAATGATAATAGTAGCTCATTATAAATATAAATATATCAGAAAATAATGATAAATTAGTTGTTATTATTAAGAATTTATAATAATAAAATATAAGATAATAATGATAAATTAATTGTTATTATTAAAAAATTATAGTAATTACTATCACTTGTATGTTAAACTTTTTGTCTTCATTACTAATTTCTTTTAATCATTAATATTTTATTACTAAATTATTATAATAATTATGTTGATCTGTAATTATCATAAAATTATCTCCGTATCATAATAATATAGATATATTATTTTGAAAATATTAAAAGAAAATATCAATAGGGATCTTACAATCCATAGATAACTCAATTTTCAGAACAAAACTTTGAAAAATGTGGTATAAACAACAGTTAAGTGTAATATCCTAATTCAAATGTTTATGTGAAAGTTATTCTAAATCATGATTTATTTGTTTGACGATTTTGTGTATTATAATTATATGTTATATTTTCTTATTCAAAATTGATGTATCATCGAATCATTGTATTATTTTTCATTTGTCACAATATTTAGTTAGCATCATACCCTCAATACAAGAAGGGATCATTACCTTGAATTTTTTTATTCATATAATTACGAGTATGATTCAACGAAAGATCAACATTTTTATTTAGATTTATATGTTTTGCTTGAGGAATAACTAAAGTATCTCCTATTTGAATTATTTGGTTTTTCAATAACTTAAAATTTTTACTTGTCCTTGGGTGTAACCATTTATAAGGAAAAGGTTTATAGAAATACAATAATTTAAAAATCTTTGGTTAAAATTATGACAAACACAGACAATTTTGTGTTCTACTTTAAGAATGGTTTAAAGCATGACTATATCTTTGTTCCTTTTGAGTTTGAGCCACGTTTATTAAATAATTGTTTTATGAAGATACATTTTTTTTTAAATTTTACATAAACAACACTTTAAACAATTTTAGTAGACGAAATAAATATAAGTAAATTCATAATAACATTTATACACATATTTCAATGTTAGTGTTGAAACTATATGACCAAAATCAAGCAAAATCATTTTCTTAAAGTTATAGTAGTAAAGATAAAATCTATCAGAATTGAAACTACAAACTCACTTAAAAAACCTATCAAGGTCCTTTTCCAATTATTAGTTTTATAACAGATTATTTCTTATATAACAACTTTTACTCTTCCTTGTCATTTTTTATTTATTTATGAAGAAATCTCTACTATATAAGAATTTGAATAGTTATATCTAATCTTCTTATTTAAGTTCTTACCTGTTTTTATTTTTTAACGTGTTTTTTGTATGGAAATTATTTTTATTAGAAACATAAAATGTTATATTTTTTTCTAACTAGTAGTGTGACTTACTTATCATATATTTTCCTTTTTTATTACGTCTCTTAAATTTAAATTTTGATTCAATTATTGATGATGAATTCAAAAATTCGAAGGAAAATAATGGAGGACCATATTTGAAAGAACAAATTGAATCAATAATTTATGCAATGGCCAAAAAGAATAGAAGAGGAAGATGAAGTTCTTTCTTTTTTTTTTTTTTTTTTTTTTTT
>Ga0209700_104197_pt1 | contig 26360 bp, 13 predicted proteins | sample SiratroredBW_FD_187528 | JGI IMG/M metagenome (GOLD analysis project Ga0209700, IMG submission 187528) | Root nodule microbial communities of legume samples collected from California, USA - Siratro red BW (SPAdes) (version 2) | ecosystem: Host-associated > Plants > Roots > Nodule | place: USA... | reverse complement strand
ATATATATATATATATATATATATATATATATATATATACTTGGGAGACAATGTCTTTAATGGTCTTGACTTACACAGCTATAGGATTTTAATTTATAATCAATACATAGAGAATTTTATTTTTTTTGTTAGAGAAACAAAATTTATTTTAATAATCTTTATATACTAAAATAGTTTAATTTTCAATTTTCAGTTTATAGATATATTCAGTAAAAATAAAGAAAAAATGTTATATTAGACAAGATAATATACAATGAACTATGTAATTCACTTGCTATTCCAACCCACCAATATTGCAAATTGCTACACAATAAAATGGTTCACTAGGTTTATATAATTAAAGGTATGAGACTTTTATGGAATATAGGGTTCTCAAATTTTAGGTGGCTAAACTAATGCTAAAAGCTCTAAATCTATTAAAATAATAGCGAATTCAAAAGGCAATGTCTCTACTTATTAACAAAACGTAGCACAGCTAGAATATGAACTTAAATTGGCAACCTTACCCCAGGAAAAATATATTCATGAAGATCACTTGGAATTTTTTAAATTATATTATTGATACGAAAAATTATTAATTTTTTTAATAAAATCTTATTGACCAACTTTATTAGAATCTTCTCTACCAATATATATATACATTTTTTCTTTCATCAAATTCGAATTCAATGTAACTTAAAAAGAAACATGTAGAGTTTCACTTCAATCAATGAACTTGTCCATGTCCTTCATTTGGTTAATTAAATTTTATATTCCATTTTCAATTAATAAAGGGTAGTACTCAGCAGACAAAGGAATCAAAACAAAAGATGGGGGGACCATATTTGAGATTATACTATTGCTGGACATATTTCTCTTTCTAGCAAACTTAATACCATACCCTCCCTTCCCCCACTATATTTTAATCCTACTATCAAAACGTGGCTACATTATCTTCACATTTATTCACTGCAAATAAGTTTTGATTTTTCAATCTTTTCATAATAATAAATTTACAATTTACAAAAAATAAAAATAAAAATTGCATTCAACTTCTACATTCTTCTTCTAGTTTTCCTTGTACAAGCACCTTCTTTTGAAATAGCATCAAAGGATGACTCCTTAAATCTATATATGTCAAAATATAGGCTCCCAAAAAAATATAATGAAAAAAAAAATAAAAAGATAAAAAGCATTTTAGCTAATATATTAGAACTATTGAAAATATGAAGAATAAATTATAGTTTTGTTTCTTCAACATAAAAGAATAGTTGTAGAATGTAGATAAGTCCTTTTGTTAACATAGTAACATATATCATTTCGGTTTTGTTCATATTGTATGTTTTTTTCTTAAAAGAAACTTCTAATGATAAATCTTGGAGCTTCCACTAATTTACTGTCATTTGATCTTAGAGTTTGTATATTATTACATGTTACACAAATGTTATACAAATGTTTTGTCATATGTCATCTAATCTCTGTCCTTTTATGTCATTAGGAAAACTTTTAAAACAAAGGATTTGGAAATTTAAATTAAATATCAATTTTTTATGCTTTTCTAATCCGTATCAAATAAATAATCAAATTCGATTCTACTTATTAGGAAATTCAAGAGGAAGAAATACTAAAAAAAATCTTGACTAATGATTTACAAGTGAACTATATAAGTTAAATTGACAAATAATTCAAAACAAAGATCCAAAATATCATATTTGTATGTTTTCTTATTTATATATTGTTTAACTTAATTATTATTATCCCATGTACACTTACATTTGAACTCTAATAATATACATATCACCTTGATAAGTATTTTTAAAATTTTTTTTATCTTAAAGTCATAACTCTAAAAAAAATTGAATTAAAATTTGTATATATTTTTCTATGAACTTTGAAGGGGTCTTTTGTCATAATGTGTCGGTCTTGGTATTTGATTTTCGATCTTTTATACTAAGATAAGTGAGATATCGATAAAAGCTTCTTTATTACTTAAATTAATATTCGGATTGAAGTTCTTAAGGAATGTTTTAAAAACGTATCTTTCGTTTGAATCATTTATGCTATTTATAAATGTAGAAAACATTATTCATATGGATTCGAATTATTCTTTTCTCAACTTTTCATACCACTATTGTAGTACAGATGAATTTAACAAGTTAATTAGCAATAATAATTAATATTAATTATTATTTTAACTATTTGACTAGTTTTCCCTACGAGCATGTGTCAATTTCTGATGTCTTATTGGCTGAGTACATCTCACCTTACTTACAATATAGTATAAAACAATACAAACACAAAAGTAAGAGACCTTTTCATTTCTATTGTTGCAAATTTCTTTTTTGCCTACTAATTTTTTCTCTATTTTTAAATTGATGGATGATATCAACTTATTACCGTGTGTGTGAGGTCAGCATGTGTTATTGGTGTGTCGATTTGCTGTGTTTTGATATAGATGTCCATTGAAATTCACATTAAGATGTTTTTTTCCAATATATATTTTTTATTCACATTATCATATTTGTTAATATATTAATTTTTGTTAGCGGATTCAAACTCAACCTTTTTTCCTACTTTTTGTTAGAGAAACTCATGCCAATTTATTTAGGGGTTTGAAAAAAAAAAAATCCAAATTTGAACTTATTTTCCTCAATAAGAAACATGTTTAAATCTCAAGCTAATTTATAAAAGGGAACTTTATGTTCGGTGTTATAGAAAATATGGGAGAGGAAAAACTAGAGTTAAAAAGAACCCACACACATAAATGGTTTGATACAATTAAAAAAGTATAAATTTAATACATATACAAGATCCACCAAAAAATTATTATCCAATCAAACAAAATAAATGTAATAATCTTATGAAAGAAAAATCTATTGTCTTGTTACTATTTAAGTTTTTTTCACTCTAAACTATCTCATAATTATGAATAATCAAGGTGACTTCTTCATAACTTTTTCACAATTTTTTTAATGACAACAGTAAATAAATATTAATAATAAAAATAATAAGATTTATATCTTTAACAAGCAATTTTAAAACTACATGTATTTTCATTTTTTTAACTGTGTTTTATTCTATTTTTTTTATTTCCTTTACTTTCTTTTTAACTCCTATTTTTTTCCTCTGTATAAGGTGTTTCAATAAAGAAGATTTCAGAGTAAAATTCCCCTGATATGATTTTATAGTTAAATTTAAGGTGATATAAACTAAGGTTAGTGCACAAACCACATTTGCCAGTGTGATTTTATTCATGACTAATCAGAAACATGCCCTATCTCTGATTTTTCTGAGAAATTAATTTTCATGTCCTTTCATCATTTATAAGTCCCAAGTTCCGTACACATAATTTGAACTTGCTGTGAGTAATAAATTTGATTGCAGTATTTTTTTTTTTTCCAAAGAACACACATTACTCAAAACGAAAGAAGAGAACATGGCAACCTTGACAGAACAAGTCCACTGTGTACATCTCTCATTAAGATGAAATCTCAAACTGCTCTAGTACAATCTCTCTAAAGAAAAAAAATGGAAATTTGTTGAAAATGTTACTAAGATAAAATTCTATTATATTATATAAATAAAGATAAACTTTATTTTGCAAAATAATTTTAGAATTTTAAATTAGACTTAAATTTATCTATTTAATATCTATTTAAATACATATTAAAGTTATTTAAATTAGACTTAAATACATATTAAAATTATCTATTTAATATTTTAACTCAAAATTTATAGTTTGAACTCATTGCTGCCATCATCTCCCAACCCATTTTAATATCCAATAAAATTTAGATACTGTTTGTTATATGTATTGTTTATGTTATTTTTTTTCTAAATTATTAAATTTAGAATTCTACTAGTTTGATTATATAGCTTATCGAAATAAAAGTCAAATTATGATTATAGAGCAACAGGGAAATATATAAGTTTTTGTTTTTTTTTGTACAATTCATTGTTTTGTACTTCGATAACACTTAAGCGAACACTTAGTATACTTGGTGTGGAAAACAATGGAAAAAAGATTTGAAAATTTGGTGGAAATCAGCATAAATTTCTATTACAATTTTCATGCTCCATGTTAAAGGTTTCTTGTGATTTTAAAATACAATTTTTCTCCATTGTTTGAAAAATTCAGGCATTTTCAGAAATTCTGCTAACTGCAGCCTTCATAATTGATAATCCTCAGCAAAACATCCTTTGGTCAATATTTCGATAAACTGAGTTTAGATTTGACAAATCAAAGGGTCATTTAAGAGAAGGGAACAGGCCACATGGGATGCTTCCCCTCCGCAGTTATATATATATATATATATATTTATTTATTTATTTATTTATTTTGTGAAGAGCTTCCGACTTGTATCATCAGCCACGTTTTAAAATTATAAATTTTGAGATTTTCAATTTTTACCTCTTTTATTTTGACAATATTGTTGAAAGCGAAAACGTTTTATGGGTGAACTAAACTCAATATTGTTACACGAATAGTCATTTTTTAGTAGTTGGTTCTGGATTGATAGGGTTTGGAAGTTTGAAGAGAAAACTAAAAAGTTGCATGAGGTGTATTTGAGTAGTGGGTTGTGGATTGATAGGGTTTGAAAACACATGAACACATCTGACTTGTGTCACCAAAACTTGAACTAAGTTGTCCTCTCATTACAAAAGGGGTAACCTCTGGTGGTTTGTAAGGTGAGAATCACTTATTATTTTATAAAACAGTTGTGGTTACCCCTTCTGTAATGAGGGGTATATTTTCGCGAATCCTTTATTGGAAGGATGTTAAAATAAGGGATAACCAAGTTAAATCAGCTTTGATCTCAAGTTTGGTAAGTGTTTAAAATGTAATATTTTTTGTTTAATCATGTTCACATTATTTATTGGTGCTGATTTTTACCATGACTAGGTGGTTGCTGAATTATCAGTATTAAATGAAGAGCTTCAATTTGACATTGTGAAAGAAACTATAAAAGATGGTATTGGTCAAATCAAAGCAAATTAAAAAACACCAGCATGATGTACACAAAGATCGTCCAGATATTAAACAACTGAATAATATTATCCAAGATCAAGAGGAACTAATTATCAATCTTTAGAACTCCTTGCGTTGAATTTCCTAAGAAAAGAAGAAAGTCTTCAAAGGTTGCTGCAAGACATGTAAAAAGTTGTAAAACTTAATTGTTGTTAATGTAATGGAACAATTTGAGTGAACTTATTGTGAGTGCATGAAATTGGTTTAAATGTCATGGATTTATTTGGATGACCTTGTTAGTGCATCACACGTATATATTTTGGTACTTGTTATTGCATTATGTGTGAAATGTTGAAACATATGACTTGAGTTGCCAAAACTTGAACTAAGGTGTCTCCTCATTAAAGAAGGGGTAACCTTTGATGTTTTGTAAGGTCAAAACCAATTTTGTTGCACAGAGATGTTTGAATTGAACATAATTTGGTCAATGAAAACATGATTAATCCTTATTATGGGCGTAATTGAAGAAGACAAGAAATTTATTTGCAAATATAGTCCTCATGAACACGTCTGTGTTGAGTCACCAAAAGTTGAACTGAGGTGTCATGTCGTTAAAACATGGGTAACCGCTGATGTTTTGTTAGTTCAGACCAAGTATTTATGCACACAAGTGTATCAATTTAACATATTTTGATACATAGAAAAGTCATTCATCTTTGTTATGGTTGTAATTGAAGAAGGTAAGAACTTAATATGCCAAAATGGTCTTCATCAACACATATTAGTTCAGTTGCCAAAAGTTTAACCGTGGTGTCCCCTCGTTAAATCATGGATAACCGCTAATGTATTGTAAGATCAGAACCAATATTTATGCACACAGGTGTATCAATTTAACATATTTAGTACATTAAAAAGTCATTCATCTTTGTTATGGTTGTAATTGAAGAAGGTAAGAACTTAATATGCCAAAATGGTCTTCATCAACACGTATTAGTTTAGTTGCCAAAAATTTAACTGAGGTGTCCCCTCGTTAAAGCATGGGTAACTGTTGACGTTTTTTAAGTTCAGAACCAATATTTATCAGCACAGGTGAATCATTTTAACATATTCGGGTACATCAAAGAGTCATTCATCTGTCTTATGGTTGTAACTGAGTAAGGTAAGGACTAAATATGCCAAAATGGTCTTCATCAACACATCTTTGTTCAGTCGTCAAAAGTTTAACTGAGGTGTCCCCTCGTTAAAACATGAGTAACCACTTATGTTTGTTAAGATCAGAACCAGAATTTATGCACACAGGTGTATCAATTTAACATAGTTTGGTACATCAAATAGTCATTCATATTTCTTATGGTTGTAAATAAAGAAGGTAAGAACTTAATATGCCAAAATGGTCCTCATCAACACTTCTGAATTCAGTCGCCAAAAGTTCAACGGAGGTGTCCCCTCGTTAAAGCTTGGGTAACCTCTCATGCTTTCACATGTCAGATGGCATGCATCATGTTCTGCAAATCAAAACATAAAAAAATACCCACGAATGTTCAAACTTTCAAACACTTAACAAAGCCAACCAATTCATGAAACAATCCATGAAAAACCAACCAACATACTGACCCACCATTCATTCAAAAGAAAATCACTTTCAAAATGAGCATACAACCCATCTTTCTCGGCACCATACACAGATGAAACAAAAAGATTCAAACATCAGAGCCCTAAACCCCTAACAAAAATCATACCTCAACAAAAAAACTAAATCGTGAAATAAAAAAAAGTCTTCCCTTTTAATCAAAACCCCATAAAAGACAAGCCTTTACTCCACAACCATAAACCCCAAACGAAAATCATACGTCAACCAAAAACAAAACCTTTAAACGACCAAAAAAACATCATTTTCCATCAAAAACTACATAAAAGACGAATCTTTATTCTAACCACCACACATTTACAGTAACAACACCACTAAAGTGGAACAGTCAAACCACCGCAACAATGACTATAATGGCAGCCAACCAAGACAGCAGACGGAGAACAACAATCATGGAAAAGACGAGAGATCGGATACTAGAGAACAGAGAACACGAGAGGACGGAGAAGATGAGCGGACGCACGCCAGTTTTTTGTGTTTATGGTCTTCAAACGTAAATGCAAACCTCATCGAAGCTTTAAAGCACCTTTACTTTACACGCTGGATTAAAATAATATATTTTTGCCTCACCAACAATGTCAAATGAAGCTAACGCCATGTCACGGTGTCAAAATAACATTATTTTTTTAGTTTTACAAGGGAAAGTTGCATAACAAGGACATTCTCATGGACAAAGGCAAGCACATGAAGACGACCATGAACTAGAATATGGTGATTTGGATTGAGAGAATGGTGACGAGGCTATGAAGTTGATTATAGTATGTCAAATCAACCTAAAGGATACACTGAAGAGGAAGTCATTGATCAAGGGTGGTTCTAGTTCTAGATTGAAAATGAATGAGAGTGAGGTAGTCTGCACTACAACATTATACCATGAACCTCAACATAGGTCATATTTTCATTTCCCGAATAACTCTATCAATGATATAGACATTCATAATTGCAATAGGTTATTTGGGGGTAAAAAATAGTTTGGATGAGGCGATTAAAATGTGTAATATAGGAAAAAAATGGTTTTAGATATACAAAAAATGAAGACAATATAATAAAATAGGTATGGAAAATGGAGAATAGGGATATGATGAAGAATGTAGGAAAAACAGAAGGAAAAATACAAAGTCATTATGAAGATCATGAGTATATACATAAGAGGATTGGTAGGGGTGTGTAAATGGACATATATTAAAACAGTTAGTGACAAATGAAGATTTATACATCATATGTATTCAAAAAACCAAGATAGAAATGATAAATTCTAATACTTGTTTTGGAGTATGCGAAAATTCTAACGTAAATTGGAGATATACTATAGCAAAGAATAAGGAAGGGGGAATTTCATCAATATGGAACACATAAATTTTGTCTCCAAAATATGAAATTGGTAAACTATGTATGATTACACAAAGGAAATAGGTAGATAGAAACATGGCAGTAACATGTATTCTCTTGTGCATATAGTGAAAAGAAGGCTATACAGGAAGAATTAATTAATTTTTTAAGAAGGCAGATCACAATAAAATATAGTGTATGTTAGGAAATTTCAAACACATTAAAAAACCAGAGGACAGAATAAGGTTAACTCAGGTAACCAAAAACAATAGAGAGATAATGACCTTTAATTGTTTTGTTAGAGATCCCACATCGACTACAAAAGAGGTCTTTCAATAGTTTATAAGTGACTACAAACATCACCTTACAAGCCATTTTTCTAAAGTTGAGTTAGGATTAAAATCTACTTCTTGATATGGTATTAGAGCCCATCCTAGCAAAGTTGTTGGGCCTATCGCGCCACCAATTATCGAACTACCATTACATATAAGTTTCACGTTCGGCGTGAGGGGATGTGTTGAAGATCCCACATCGACTAGAGAAGAGGCCTTTCATTCACTTTAACAATAATTGCAGTTCTTCTGTAGAGATCATTGGACGAAAATTTAAACTTCATTGCCAGATACCCGCCCATCCCATTTCTAGAACAATATTTGAAATTGATAAGCCGCTTTATTCAAAGATTAATTGAGCACCCTTAGATTTATGACAAATAGATTTACAAACTAGGCAGATCTTATTCAAGATTTGTGTAATCTCTAACATAAAATATGGATGGAGAATGGGAAAAGGAAATTTGATTACTCCAAAATAACTTTCACAAATCTTTTTGTTTTTAGAGCCACAAGTGGAACACTCCTCGTATATTTGGAAGTCCCAAAATAGACCTATTGACCTGCTCGACTGAATTTATCTTCGAAATAGAAAATTTTTCTATATCATCTTCATTCAAGATATCAAACTTTATCGCTATTATGACACCAAATGGCACTTTGTTTATGTAAAAAAAACTCATCATCCATGGAGCTTGTTAACCTTTTACTCAGCAAAATATTTCAAGTAACTCAAGTGAAAAGAGTGCATGATCGAGTTGAACAACACGCAATCAGTGTTTATGTGAACTGCGTGGCAATGCTCTGCGAGGACCAAAATTGAAACAAAAAAGCGAATTTGAGTGAGTCAGTGAGTGTGAGAGAGAGTGTACAGTAAAGAAGAAGGAAGAAACGCCATCGGTCACTTTCGAAATGACCACGAGACAAATGCTAGGTGTGGAGCGAGGCTGTGATAAAAGGCTTCTCACTCTTACACACTAATTGACTCACTCAAATTCGCTTTTCCATTTCGATTTTGGTCCTCGTAGAGCATTGCCACGCAATCACATAAACATTGATTGTGTGTTGTTCAACTCGATCATACACTCATTTCACTTGGGTTACTTGAAATATTTTGCTGAGGAAAAGGTTACCAAGTTCCATGAATGATGAGTCTTTTTACGAAAACAAAGCGCCATCTGGTGTCATAATAGCGAAAAAGTTTGATATCTTGAATGAAGATGATATAGATAAATTTTCTATTTCGGAGTTCAATGCAGTCAGACAGGTTACTGGGTCTATTTTGGGACTTCCAAATATATCTGAGGAATGGTCTACTTGTGGCTCTAAAAATAAAAAGATTTGTGAAGGTCATTTTGAAGTAATCAAATTTTCTTTTTCCATCTCCATCCATATTTTATGTTAGAGATTGCACAACCTGATTGTGGAATATATCCATGTAGGCAATCACCATCAAAATTCCTATGAAGTTGGGAACAATAGAGTGGGCTAATACTGTCAACATCCAATTACGTCCAAGTAAAAAATAAAAATAAAAAATATTTTATTTTTGCACTTTGTGTATAATTCATAATAAAAAATTAAAGTTAGGAAAAATATTCAAAAAAATAAAAAATAAGAATAATAAATAAAGATAGAAATAAATAAATAAATAAGAAAATAAAATAAAAAATAATAACAAAATAAAAAGAGAAAAAAATAAAGAAGTAATAAAAAAGTAGAAAGTAAAAAAAATATATAGAAAACAAAAAAAGAAAAAAAAAAGAAAAAGAAAAAAAGAGAAGATGAAAAAGAAAAAATAAAAGTCGACACACATTGTTTATCTTCTTCATTGCATGCGTTTTGGTTTCTAGTCAGGCAACCAGAATTTCAACCAGTAAAACCAATTAACAAAATTCAATGCCTAGAGGATTCCTGATAGAAACCAAGGGGGATTCATTCATACATCACAGATTTTCATTTTTACACATAACAGAGAAACATGCATACATATTAGAATTTACATTCACTGGGATCTCAGAATTTAAAGAGAAGAAATCAAAAGAAATTACAAATAGTTCCAGTTCATTGTACAGAAGAAAAAAGAAGAAAAAAACAAAAAAGTGAATAATCAATTCTGAACTTGCTGAAGAGGAATCAAAGCCACGCTTCAAGAGGTAGACATTTAATGATGGATTCTTCATATTTTTCATTGTAATGCTTCGAGTTGTTGAATCTTGTTGTTGATTTTTGATTGAATGCTTGATTCTTCATATTCTTCATTGTAATGCTTCGAGCTTTGGAATCTTGTTATTATTTTTTTGATTGAATGCTCTAATTAAATGCTTGATTTGTTATTCAACTGTAAAAGAGAAACAATCAAATTAAAAACCAGAATTTAATCAAATTAAACACCTAAATCTGTTTAATTAAATTATGAACCACACAAATCAAACAGAAATAGAAATAAAGAAAAGAGAAAGAGAATAACTATCTTCGTTAAGCCTTGCTGTTGCGAGGTGAAGACACTCCTTCGTCAATAACCATTGCTAACCATTCCTCTTCCTTCACTGCCATCCTTTTCACCGTGATACCTCCGTTGGCACATAAATACAACCTTAAATCAGAAAACTCATCCAAATACAATAAGAAAATCCAAACAAAGCTTAATAAAGAATTAAAATAGAAATAGAAATAAAAATAAATAAAAAAGAAGAAGAAGAAAAAAGAAAGAAGACGAGTGTCACTCGTAGTTACGTTCCTCTATGCCATTGGCACAACCACTCAAGCACAACTCAGTGCTGCCACACTTGCCATCTCCACTTAAGGCTTCCCTTAATCTTTCTCTCATTGTCAAACACCTTTCTCAATATCTTTGATTTGTCGTCGTTGTGGCTGACTTTCTATATTTCTCTCGTAACCCTAATGAGAATAAGGGTAAATGGATTCAAGCAAGTTCTCGCGGTTAATGTGGGTTTGGCCCAGTTTTTTGGCGCCTAATATCAGAAAAAGGAGATGCAATTTGAATGTGTAGACAACGTGTGAAATAAATAAAAAGGAATGCTGTGGTGAAGTTTGACATTGAAATAAAATGTTAATTACATAAGACGTGGTTGATGTTTGTTTTTTTTTGCCCAACTATTTCTTCTTTTAATGGCACCGAATTTTAAAAGAGGAGAGTGAAATGAATCTGAAATTAAAAAAGTAATAAAGCCTTTTTCAGTCTCTTTGGCAAATTAATTTTTTAATTTTATTTTTCTTTTTTATATTTTTATAAAAAAATAATTAAATACATTTCTTTTTTTCTTATGATTGATTTTAAATAAATTTTTATTCAAATTTCCAAATGACCATTCGCGTTATACAGAATTTAATTCAAAAGGTTTTAATTTTGTTTGGATTATTAAAAGGTCGTACGCTTCTAATGATATCCAAAAGGAAATTTAATTTCTAAAAATAATAAAAAATATAGAATTTCAAAAACATAAAAAATATTATTTCCCCAAATCAACTTAACTTTTCTTCAAAACTACGTATGTCCTGATTCTTCACCCTTTATGGATGAAGAAACGTTAGAGCAAGACCAATCCTTGTCGGGTCCTTTAATTTAAAATCTCATTTTTTATTTTCTTTTTATTTGTGATTTCAAGTGCTCCTGCTTTGCTTATTGTATTACTATTGAAAATTTAAACATTCTAAAAAACCATATTTGTAGTTATTTATTTTGATTACAGGTATTGTCCTTGGAAAAGGCGTCGTGGGGTGCTAATACATTATCCATGCGTAACCGGCTCCCGCATCCATTCTTTGATTTGCATACCACCTTTTCGTTTTCTTTAGTTTTTCATAAAAAACTATGGTAGCAACTTTGTCTCATTTTTCACCCCTTTTTCTATTTTAAAATTTTTTTCCATTTTAGGATTGTCGTTAGTTCGATCGTCGAAAAGGTCACGACAAATACATACTACAGAAGATATTCGACTAGAGAAGGGGACTTTCAATAGTTTATAAGTGGGTGCAAACCTCATGTTACAAACCAGTTTTGTAAGGTTGAGTTAGACATAAAGTCTACTTCTTAATATGATATCAGAGTCTATCCTAGAAAATTTGTTGGGCCTATCGGGCCATCGTTATTGGGTTGCTATCGGACCACCCTTACATATAAGTTTCACGCTCAAGTTAAGGAGTCTCGCCGTGAGAGGGGTGTGTTGGAGATCTTCTTAATATGCTTCACATAAAGTATGAATCTTCAAGACATCTCTATGGATTAGTAGAGAGTATATTAGATAGAGTATTGATTTCATAGGAATGTATGGAGATATGGCATTACTGTAATCAATACATACTGGACAAGAATATTTCAGACTATTGTGTTTTGATGTTAAAAATAAAAGCATTGATTAGGAGCCCAAACCATTTACGACTTTGGATATGTGAAGTAATCATATAGGTGTCAAAGAAACTATGAGGAAGCTTTGGGAAAGTTAGGACCTTTAATTACTTCATAGGAATTATGAATCTTCAAGACATCCCTATGGGTGGACGGAGGTACACATGGTATAGTGCCAATGGATTAGTAAAGAGTAAATTAGATAGAGTATTGATTTGATAGGAATGGAGATCTGGCCTTAGTGTAAACAATACATAATGGACAAGAATTTTTCATACTACTATGTTTTGGTCTTTAAAAACAAAAGCATTGATTGGAGCCCCAAACCATTTAGGACTTTAGATGTGTGAAGTAATCATGTAGGTTCGAAAGAAACTATGAGAAAGTTTTGGGAAAACTATCAAGTTACGAGAAAAGATATATGCACTCTAAGAGAGAAACTCAAAATACTTAAAAGGGATTTGAAAACTAAAACAAATAGGTATAAAGATAAGATATATTAGGCATAAGACAGTTAGATAGAGCTATTGATGCTAGGAACATAGATCAAGATGGTAGGGAGGAGAGAAGAAAACTGTTAGCAAAACTAAAACAAATCAACTATCACCAGGGGGTGTTAGTAAAATAGAAATCAAGGCTTGAATGGATAAGGATAGTAAATATGAATACAAATTACTTTCATATAGTAATTAAATGGAGGAGAATGAAAAACAATATCAAAGGGGTACGGACTGATAATGAGTAGAGTGAGCAATCGACCATGGTTAAGAACGAAATCAAAAATAAATTCATGCACAAGTTCAGTGAAAAGGAAAGGGCAAAAATTAGGCTGGATGATATAGATTTCCCTTAATGAAGACAATCTAGGACTAACTAAAGAGATATTAGGAAAGAAGTAAAAGAGTCAATCTAGGATTGTGATGATTTCAAAAGTTCAGGGTTGAATGGGTATAATTTTAATTTTGTTGAACAATGACAGAAAACTCTTAAGGTGTATATAATAAGAGCAACAAAAATCTTTCATAATTACAGTTCATGAACTATAAAGAAAACTAGAATTACCAACAACCAACAATACTTTGGTAATTTTATTAATATTACTAACAAACTAATGCAAGAGAGACTCAAACCCAAATCCACTTAGTAACTTGATAAAGCCTATAACCATCAAAATAGAGAAGCTTTTCAATCATATTATAATAATAATAATAATAATAATAATAATAATAATAATAATAATTATTATTATTATTATTATTATAAAAATAATAATAATTATATTATTATTTTTAATATTAATGTTATTATTATTATTATCTACAGATTAAATCTGTCGGTAACTGACAATAAAATTATTGACGAATTTAATCTGTCAGTAAATTGGTTGTCAATTTATCGATGGAGCTACAAATAGATAAATGGAAGATTATTTTTTTTTTCATCAGTAATTACTAATGAATTATAACTATTGATAAATTAATTCGCAAATTGAGTGTAAACTTTTTCGTTGCTAAAATCCATCAATAATGACATTTATCAATGAATTTGTATTCATTGATAATTCTAGTTTTCCTTGTAGTGATAAAGGTACTAATGCATCTTTCATTGCCTCGATCCTTAAAATGCAAAATCCATAACTGTCAGAGGATTATGGGTTAATATCTTGGTAAGCAACTATACAAAATAGCATAAAAAGTACTGCGGCTAAAAAATGTTATAAACAAGGTCGTAGACACTAAGCAATCAGTTTTTTTAAAAGAAAATATGACTCTTGAAAAGTATGGTTGTTGCTAATGAAGTCATAGATGAACTAAAATGCAAAAAGAAGGAGTGTCTAATAATGAAGGTATATTTTGAGAAAGTATATGATACTGTCAATTGAGATCTTCTTGCATATACGATGGCAAGGAAATAAGTCTAAATGGATCAAATTGATAAAAAAAGTGCTTAAAATCTTCTAATATGTCTGTACTTGTGTATGGCAGCCCCACTAGTGAATTCAAACTTGTGAAGGGACTTAGGTAAGGAGGCCCATTAGCTCCATTTTTATTTTTGATTGTAGTGGAAGGGTTGTCAGGAACAGTGAGGGAGACTAAGTGGAAAGATATCTTAGAAGGTTTGAAAGTAGGAAAGGATTAAGTGAAAATTTCTATTTTACAATTTGTAGAGTATACTATGTTCATGTGTAAAGCAAATACAGAAAATATTATGATCTTAAAGGTATTTTTAGGTGTTTTGACTTGGTTCTAGACTTAAGAGTTAATCTTCATAAAAGTAGGATATAAGGTATTGGGTTATACATAGGTATTCATCACACTGAACTGTAATACTATGAAGATAGCATTTACATATCAGAGAATACCTATTGGAGTGGACAGGAGAAAAGATTTTTGGACAAAATAAAGAAGTTATCTAAATAGAAAAGAAAATACATTTTGCTAGCCTATAGAGTTAGTATAATAAAATCAGTAATATCAACAATGTCTTTATTTTTTTTTTTGCAGTCTTTAAAATAACTAAGGTTGTAATAAATGAAATAATAAAGATACAAGAAGACTTCATATGGGGTTAGGGGCATGAGATAAACAGTGTGTACGAATAAGGATGAGGGAGGTTTAGGTATTAAGAATCTGATAAGCTTCAATAATGCCCTTCTTAACAAGTGGAAGTCGAGGTTAGGAAAGAAAGAGAAGGTTCTCTGGAGGGATTTCATAGTGTCAAAATTTGAGTCATGGTGAAGCTTAAATAACAATAGGGACACTATGATGGATTTTAACTAGTGGAGAAATTTGAGGTGCAAACTTGAGAAAAGAGATAAGGGCGAATGATGTACGAAAAATGTTAAGTAGAAAATAGGTAATGGCAATGAAATTATGTTTCAGAAAGATATTTGGCTAGGGGAACTACCACTAAAGGAATTATACCCTAGAATTCATACTATTCTAAACCAAAAGAGACTAAAGTTAGAGGAGTTCGAAGAAAGACATGAGCAACAATGAAAGTGGAATTAAGATGGAGGAGAGTGGTTTGCATGGGAGAACCCAATGTAGGAGGAGTTCACACATCTCATTATGGAGTGTGAATTGAATAAGGATATTGAGGATGAGTGGGTTTAGAAGGGGGATGAAGATAAAGAGTACACTCTGAAGTCTGCAAACAAGAGGCTGAGGAGTGAAATTATAGAGGAGAAAAACGAAGTATATGATAGGTTTTGGAGAACTAAAGCTTTACCATCTACCCAATTTTGTATATGGAAAGTTCTGCACACTAAAGTATCAACTTGTGATAAGTTATACTGAAATGGAATACAACTTAATAATACAAGGTGTGTAATGTGCGAGACATGTGATAAACTACTAATCACTTATTCTTCACTTGTGGGGTAACAAACAAAATATGAAGAAAAGACTTATTTATGGATAGAAGTCCAATATGTACATTATAATAAAACTAAGAAGCACGACTCAAAGAATTTATACAATAAGATCTCAGCATCCTCGAGTCTCATTTCAACGTATATACCTTTATATACTTTTATAGTTTTCTTATTGATTAGAAAATAATTTATAATAAAATTTCATTCAATACTTTCACAACCTTATACTTTCCTTGTTAAACTCGTTAAATATATAAGGGTCAAAAGTTCAACCACAATCTAAAAAAATATTTTACTTTTTAAAAAGAAACATTATTTTATCAAAACATTGGTATGTAATATTTTCATTAAAAATTTAAAACAACATCTTCTATTACACTTAACTTATATTAATTAATTATAATTAAAAAGTTACTATAAAAATAATAATTTAATAACTAAATTTAGTAACCAAAATAAATTAATTACTAATTATGATCAAAATAATGATTCATTGTCATCTGTCACAAATCTATAACTAATAACTTGTTAGTGATATTTATTTGTGTACCGACTAAATTAGTAACAAACAATTATAATATTTAAATTTAATCACTAAATAAATGACTGTATGAAGTAAAATAAAAGTAATGTTATTAACAATCAAAATAGTGACAAAATATCAATTTATTTTAACGAATTTAGTTTCAGTTCCTAAATAATTACAAAGAACTTCATGATCCAATTTAACAATTGAAATATGTTCATTAAAAATAACAAAAATAAAAACTCAATACCAATTTATTTTAATGACCAATTTGATATCATTCATTAAATCTTTACAAAAAGAATTTAATGACCAAATTTAATGATTTAAATAAATTGGTGGCTAACAAAGACTGAAACAACAATTGAAGACAAATTTATTTTAATGACTATATCACTGCAAAAAAATTTCAACAAGCGAATTTATTGAATAAAATATATTCATCACTAATAGTTACCGAAATAACAATTGAATATCATTTATTACTATTATTATTATTATTATTATTATTATTGCTTTAATTATAATTATAAAAATAATACAAAATTAATTTTAAAGAGGACACACCTCTTTAGTCTACACATTTTTTTTTTTTATTTCTATCCTTCTAACTACTTTTTGGTGTTCATAATTTTATCTATTAAGAAACTTTTTTCTTAATTCAAATAACAGCCTATAATAAAAAAAAAATCACATATATAAAAAATAAATTACCTACAATAACATTATAAAATTTAAAAATAAGTATGTGGGAGTGGAACTCAAAAACATGATAAAGCATAAAGACATTGTTGGACCACTATCATAGTTATAATTATTATTATTACTATTATTATAGTTATAATTATAAATTATATATATATATATAATATTTATAATTATAATATAACTATAATTAAAATAATTATTATTACTATAATTATATTTATTTTTATTATTATTATTATTACTATAATTATTATTATTATTAATATTAGTATTCTTATTACTATTAGTTATATTGATATTAATGTTATTGTTATTAATATTACTATTATTAATATTAATTATAATAAAACTAATGTTAACAATAATAACAATATCAATAGTAGTAATAATAACATTAATAATAAAAATAATAATATTAATAATAATATATTATTATTATTGATGATGATAATGATTATAATTATAATAATAATGTATTTGGTTCAACCGTGATAAAGTATGCGTGACAACCAAGCAAAATAAACTTATACTAAACTTTTAGAGAGAGTGAGAGAGGAACTATAGAAAATTAATTGAGATGATAAAAAAAGTGATAACTGTAGAACTGTATATATCTAGTTTGAAGATATATAAGGTGAATTGGAAATTAATATCCTTAAAAAAATATAAACATTAAAAAGCAAGAATGCGACATGAAACCAACAGCAATAAAGTCCATACTAAATGTTTCCTTTATTGAATTTTTTTGTACACAGTTTAAACACCGGAAAATTAATTACTTCGCGTAAAAGTCATTTAATTCGCAGACACTCTTGTCTGCAATCACTTTGACTACACATCCAATTGCACATTCTCCATTCAAAACAGATCAAAACCAAACCCAAATCTCAAACAAATCGATATAAACATTTGATGCTGGAAAAGACCAACCAGTGAGCTGTTTTGAAAAACTAGGTATCTGAGAATTACAATAACACACTTCCAACGGAAGAAAAAAAAAAAAAAAAGTCTCTGTTAAAGCATCAACAAAAACCACTCTATGGGGAACAAAATCAACAACCATTTCTGAGTTGGGTTTGAGTTTCATGAATATGCTGCTTCTATGTGACTCACACTCACAAATGCTCTCTCCTACTTGAATTTTCACTTCACCTTGTCACATGAACTTGTGTTTATCTCATTAAAAACTTTGACCCTATAAAAATTTTGTAAAAACTTGTAATGAAATAAGAGATAAACACAATTTTCACTAACAAAATTAGGTAAAAATTCAACCTTCTTAGATGTTCCATTCCTCACCTAACATTAGAACATAGGAGAATGCGAAGGTGAAGAATTCACTAAATTAAGGATGCTGTTCCAATAGTTGTTGTTATCTTCGTAAAAATCACTGTGACTGCCACTGCCACCATCACCATTGTTAGACTCTCCTCCACCTTCTGAAGACAAACTTGGATCATCTGAGTTTGTCTTGAGGAGAAGATTGGTGAAGCCTTCTTCAACAATGTCATCATGTGAAGCATTAGTCCTCAGAGTTTCATGCACCCAAGTGCCCTCCATGGACATGGTGAACTCATGCAAACCAGAACTAAAAGTGGTGATAGAACTATCATAGCCTTTCCACTCTTGTTCACCCTCTTCTTTCACAAGAGAAGAAGAATTACCTGAACCTGAACTTCCCACAAACTCAATCATAGGCATTGCATTGTCATTGTTGTTACTATTGTTGGTTTCTCCTCCAATTGCATTCATAATGGGTGGTGCATTCTCAGAGAAAGATAACGTAGAAGTAGGAGACTCAAGGTCCCCACTTACCCCAATGGCGCCACTCCCTTCACTAGATTTCAACCACCCTCCATTGTTCCAAGCCTTGAGAACATCAAGGGAGGACCGTGACGGCGGCGGTGGCGGCGGAGGCGGCGCTGCTTCTGGCTTATTGTTATTGTTGAGAACTGTGGATGCTGCTGCAGAAGATGATGATGCAAAAGTAGAAGAGGTTCCAATTTGTTGCTGCTGAAGTGAATGTGAACGTATTTTTGATTCTCTGACTAGTCTTGCTTCAGCTTCAAGGCGAGCACTTTCCCACTGAGCCATGTGGCTTAGGTTTGCAGCGGTTTTGGACTGGCCATCACTGGAGAGAAGTGCATCGTTTTTGGGCTTGTGTGTGACAGGGTCAATTCCCATTTTGGTTAACCTTTTCTTAAGATGTGTGTTCCAGTAGTTCTTGATCTCGTTGTCCGTTCTCTTTGGCAAGTGTGTGGCTATTGCCGACCACCTGAATACAACGACAGCACAAACATAGTGCAGACACACCACAAAAAGTTAAATTAAACCCTAGAGTAATATTTTCCAAAAACTACCACTAAACCAGATTACTGTTTTGTTTGATTCTAATCAACCATTTAATGCTAATATGTATATATATTATGAAAAATGTGACTTGATTTTTGAGGAGAATGAGAAGGGTATGTATATATGTATGTGTATGTATGTATGAATGAATGAGTATGTGCTGTCATGTTGAGAGAATTGGATAATCACATACATGGCTACATGGCATTGCGTATGTGAAAAAATAATTTGGCATTGAATTTTTGGTGTTGGTTGTGGCAGAAGATGTGTATGACACATATATATTATTTTGCAATTAAGATTGGGCTCGAATAAACCTGTATGTCAGGAAAAAAATTTAAGGAAATGGCACAGAGCACAGTTGCTCAATTTTTTTGTTGGGGGAGGGTTGGAATAGTTGGGTGAAGAAATTGAGAGGTCATTGCATTTAAGACATTCTGCAGCACAGGAGCAGAAGAGAAATTATAGCTCCACACGGAAAATGAATGAATGAATGATTCATACAGTTACTGAGGAGAGAGTATGGGAATAAAATATCAAGTTGAGGTCACTGTGAAACATGATCCATTATAATTGCTTTCATTAAAAAAAAAAAAAAAAAAAATATAAAAAAAAAAAAAAAAAAAATTTGTGGAAGGAAAAACAATGCATCACTTTCACACATCTTCAAAAAAATCCACAAAGGGTCTTGAGTTTTGGACATTGTTGGTACCCTTGCTCAAAGGAAATTCTTAGAAAAAACATCAATGAATAGCTAGAGGCAAAAAGACTTGATTTGAAAAGTGCAAGAAAGGTTCAAAACAAACCTGTTTCCTAAGAGGGCATGGAGTTGAATGATGGTTTGCTCCTCTTGCAAACTGAACTTGCCTCTCTTAATATCAGGCCTAAGATAATTGGTCCATCTTAGTCTACAGCTCTTGCCACATCTCTGAAGTCCTATACACAACAGCACAAGCAGTTTCACTTCAACATGAACCACATTGCAACACTACACATACATGTACTCACATGTTACTCTACACTACACAAGCAATATTACACCAAAAACAGTGTGAAGTACCAGCTTTTGCTGGCAAGGCACGCCAGCTTCCATGACCATGTTCTTCAATATAAGCTAAGAGCTTCTGATCTTCTTCCGGAGTCCATGGCCCTTTCTTTAAACCTACCTTGTCGCAGCATGGTGATCGTCCCATTTGCAAGTGGAAACTAGCACTAAAGACTGTAGTAGCTTTTGCTCTTACTTATATAGCACAATGAAGGGAAGAAACCATGGTGAGAGAGAGAAAAGGAGAAAGAGAAAGAGAGAGTGAAATGGACTTAATTATAAATGAAGAGATGGGCAGGGAAGAAAGGTCAGCGGCATAAATGGCATAATAAACTAAACTAAATTAGCAGTGACGTACATGTGTGTGGACTCTTTCGTTACAAGAGTACCCTTCTCTACCAACTTATCTATAATTTTTTTTTTCAGTAATTAAGTTACTGATGTATAATTTCTAATCAAATGATCATATGGTTTAGGATTTAGCCACCATATATTCACATTTAAGAATGGCTCATTCAACAAACAATTTTATGTTAGATCATTGTTGTGTGTGAAAGATTGTCATAGTAGCTAAATATCATTAAGTTTGATAATTTGGTGGATAATCTTCTTTTCAATCTCTGTCACATGTGAAAACTTGTTGGACTGTGAGACTAGTTTATGATTTAGTAAGTTAGGTCACATATGAAAACCTGTTGGACTGAGAGACTAGTTTATGATTTAGTAAGTTAGGAATAGTTCTGAGATGACAAAAAAAAAACATGTTTTGACTATTAGGATTATCTGTATCTATAAACCCTAAACTTTTATATATTACCTTAACAAAATATTTTAAAGTACATTTATATCTAACATTTGTTCATCAATGTGATTAACCATTAAACATAGTTTCACTTGAAGCAATCACATGCTCAAATTTTATAGGGAGGTATATTTCATTTCTTGTTCCTAGTTAGATTCAAGGATATATATTGTGCCATAGATTGGTGGAAAAGATTGATACAAAAAGCTAGGGTGTGCACTGTCTTTTCGTATCAATTTACTTTGAGTAGAATTTTGAAGTCATCCACAGCAATGAGCTATGCCAAGTTATTGTAGCCATAATTTCTAAGTGATACGTCATCTAGCTGTATTTATGGCATGGCTAAGGCCAGTTTTTAATAATTCATCTTATGGTTCCTTTTCAGTTTTTCTTTTTCTATATCAACCATTATCAGTAGGAAACTACTTTTTTTTTTTACAAGTGTTCTATTTATATATTATTCTCTTTACCTCAGTCTTAATTATGAAATAGTCCACACTAACTAGTTTGTTAAAGAAGTATATAGGAAATGTTGTATATAGTACTATAGTTTATTATTCGAACAGTGGTAGATGAAATTTTCTATATAAAAATTGAATTATATAGTTTATATAGTTTGTATTAGTTATAAGGGTATAGGTTTTTTATATAAAAATTGAAATATTTCTAAAGTGTTTCTATTAATACATTTTTAACTGTTAAAAAATATTATTTTTTTATAAATTTAAGTGAAAAAATATAGTGTAACTTCAAATTGGTAATCCAAATAAATGTTTTTTTTATAATTAATTTGGTTATGATGACTTAATTTCGTCTGGCTTGTAAAAGCTGAAGAAGAATTTTTAGACTTTTACTGAGACGTGGTTCATTTTAAAAACTTAAATTGAATATAGTTTTCTTTTTTCACAGGCCTTAAAAAAAATCCATATCAAATTTATTGAAGGAAGTGAACTAGTTTGTTTATAATTATTACAAAATTACTTTATCAAAATAATTCCCATCCTAAAAATGTTCAACTTATTAAGAAAATCAAGTTGTTTTCTTATTCGTAGTTCTAGTATTGCTTTGTGGTTAATATAAAATTATTAGGTTGAAAACATTATATAATGTATATCTATAAAGTGTATATATACACACGAGTTATTAACTTCAACACATAAAAATTTTAAATAGACTAATGAAGTAATTAAACTAGAAAATGATTAACTCTTAAGCCATGCTTATTAAATTATTAACAAATTGAATGGGAAATAAACTATACCTTAGTTTTTACCCTCAAACATTAATTTATGTGCTTTTTCGTAAGTTTGACCAAAGAGTTGAAACCATAGTCTTGTCAGTCCTAAGTGATGTTTGAACAATAGAGTCTTCATAGCAATCAAGAATTTCTGCTAGAAATTGGAGATATCCATTGGAGGTCGGCTACAACCTACCATGAGACTATAGTTTCTTAATTCAGTTTCTGATTTGTGTTTAGGTTCTGTTTAATTAACTACTGTATACAGTCACAATCCAAAAGTATCAAAGTGCAGTAACATCTATGAAGTTATATATAAATAATGACAAATATTATTAATATATTTTCCTATACATTTAAATACATTATTATCTGTTAATTATACATTATAAATACATTCCTGTCTGTTAATTACTAAATTTATTCTCAAATATGAAATAATTTGAGTCTATCTCTATTTCGTTATTTTTATGGTTGTACCATGATTTTGCTTAATATTGTATATCGGTCAAAACACTTCAAATATTCATAAATATGTATATAAAAAAATTCTATGTCACTTTATTCATACATGTTTATAAAATTCAACTAATAATCAAGAATATGAACTAAAAAATGTGTAAAGGCGTTACTTTTTGGGCTGTATGCATATAGACCCTATGTTAGACATATTCTCTTGATTTCAAAATCTATCACTTGACATATAGTTTAGGTTCTTAAAAAAAATAAGGAAACACTATTTTTTTTTTTTTGTAATAGTTAATATCTCATCTGTTTAAAAAAAAAAATCTAACATAATATGTTTGTTTTTGGTATATATGACCTAAATATTTACAACTGCACTCCATCTCTTAAGGCTGTTTAGTCTGAAAATACTATTTTTCAATATATAATTAATTTCTGACTGCTTTTATCAATTTAAAATGAAGAGAGTAATTAACTTACAAGAATAGTAACATAATTTTCCTGTTCTCAATATTTTAGTATTTTATACTAAACAACAAATATAAATAAATATATCTAGCATGTGAATATCCAATTTACACTGAAACAGCTTTATCTAAAGTGTAATTGAATTTAATGAGACTAGCTTTTTTTTTTTTTGTTTGTGGTGAAAAAATGTTTGAATTCTTAAACAGGTATTCATATTTAATGTTCAACAGTAACTCAAGCAAGATTAGAAAATAAAAGTGTAGGGGGTAAAAGAAGAAGGAATCTTGGAATGTAAGTAATTAATTTGCTTGAAATTCATGGTTGAAAGCACATCTCAATGTGTGCTATTAAGGGGAAAAGAGAGAGGAGGAAGGGAAGTAAAGCAAGTTTGCATCCACTAAAAAAACATGGGTTTTTATTTAAGCTTGGGACTTAGCAATTACCCAGATGAGAAAAGTGAGCTGCCAGAAAAGGTTGGCACTTAATAATAGAGGTGAATCCATTGAAAGAAGAAGAAGCACATAGTGGTGTTTTGGTCATTTGGTAGGAAATTTATGAGGTGGGGGCTCTAGGGTTGCGAAGGGGTATCTTGAATGATTTGGTGCATGAAAAGACAAAAGAAGGGTCCCGTGATGAGAAAAAGGGGCTAAAATAGAAAACTTAAATGTGTGTGGTGTGGCTTGGAAAAAGTCTCATTGGATCTAAGAGAGAGACTCATATTGGGTGCAAGCATATCAAGGACAATGGGGACACCCTCCTTAAATTTTATCGTTGCCAGCTCTAAGCATCGTAATGGTCCAACATAGCCTTAATGATCCCATTTAATGTGTAACTATTACACTTGTCAAACTGATTCAAGTTCCACATGCCTCATATCTGACAAAACACACACATTCAAAAATCTACCACCCAATCCATCTCTTCAACAAATATCACTTCTAATCTCCTTGCCTTTACCCACCACCTTCCCAACAAGTTCCTTCATGCAACACTAAAATTATATACCATATCATATTCTATTATCTCATCTTTTTTTTATAGTGTGTTATTCAATCATATTAAGATTGGTATGCCTTATCTTATTGTACTTGTATATAAAGATAGTACTTTGTTGATGAGAAAAATAGTCATCCTTCTAATAATAATCATGATCAAATTGTCTTTAAGGGAGTCCTTGATTAATGACTAGCCATACACACAAATAGGGTTTACAAGTTTTTTGTTCTACAAGCTTATATCTATGATTTTTCAAAATCACAAACACCCTGTATTCTAGCTACAAGATAATGAAAATCCATTGAAAGAAAAGAATGAGAAACCTTTTGTGATATGCAACTAAATCAAGATATTTAAAAATTGTTAGAAAATTTTGTTAACTAAAAATAAGATAATTTATAATGTAAGTTTTATTTTACAAGCTAGTTTTATAAAGTTTAGTTAAGTTTAAAGTTTACTTTTTAAAATGGTATCAGAGTCATTTAAAGCCTACTATTCTAACAAATGTTATTCACTATCAAATCACCCATAAATATCTAGTATCACGTTCAAGTTGAACACTGCGAAATATATGTTAGACGTCTCACATCAACTAAAAATAATGTCAATTTATAATATAATAATAATAATAGGTACAAATATCATTTTGCAACCTAATCTTGTAAAATGAAATTAAAGTTTAAGTTTAAAAAATAAACTTACCATGTAACTTAAAACTCACATGAATTCTCAACAAAAAAAAATTAAACATTTTCTAGCATTTATGTGTAAACAGAAATTTTAATAAGAAAACTTCTTGTATACAGAATAAAAATAATTATTGAATTTATCACTGATAAAATAAAAGGCTTATATAATTTGTTCTTTGTTTTTTCTTTTGCTATTAAAAATCATTTTTGTAAATGATTACGAGATTGATGGATGTTTAATTAACGACTATTTGATGAATTAATTTAAAGAATTAAATAACCAAAGTCATGAGATTGAAGTGACGCAAATATAAGTATAAATTGGAGGAACTTGGTAAACATTAACTAGAAATATTATGAAATTCACTTAAAACTCTGCCATATTTAAGAAAAAATATTACTGTCATCAACGTGGATGTGCTCGATCAATAATGGAATACCCAACTTACTATGTTCTACAAGGGTAATATAAGAAACTCAACCATTATATATAGTTACTATGAGATCCAATGAAATCTCATCCAACGAGGAATCTAAAAAGTAAGCATTTCTTATGGCATGCTTGTTTTTTCCTTTGTGCTAAATTGATTCACATCAAAGGTAATATTCATGGGTTCTGTGTATTTCCTGTATCAAACGTGGAGAGAGAATATTGTAACTATTTTTAAGAAGTTTTTCATTTATTTACTTTCTCAAATTTTCTCTGTTTTCATAAGTTGTTAATGCAAGAGTGAGATATGAGTTTGGACTTGAATGTGAAACTAAATTACATTCATATATATCTTTCTCATGTCACTATCCTTACTATAAATTATTGTTTTACATTGTGTAAGAGTTAATTACTTAAAACTCAATCAAAGAAAAATTATAAATATAACTTTTTCTTAACTTACCGAAGCACTTTTTTATAATAAAATTGTGACAAAACTATTAAACTTCGAAATGGACTATACATATATATCTAAACAGACTTATAATTATAGCAGAAATTTTGTTATTATCCTATAAATCATTCAATTATATTTTTATTTCATATTGTGATTGTTTTTTTTTTTTTTTTTTTGTTTTAA